>Ga0302265_1000013_pt1 | contig 106222 bp, 80 predicted proteins | sample III_Bog_E1_1_FD_194556 | JGI IMG/M metagenome (GOLD analysis project Ga0302265, IMG submission 194556) | Peat permafrost microbial communities from Stordalen Mire near Abisko, Sweden - III_Bog_E1_1 | ecosystem: Environmental > Terrestrial > Soil > Wetlands > Peat | place: Sweden: Abisko...
TCGATCGTTTACGGAGTCTTTTACCTCTGTAATTTTAATCGCAGTGCGTAAAGCGGCTTTCAGATTTCCTTCTTTTTCATAAATACTAAGCCAGAGCTTGTAATAATCGGGAGCAAACCCCTGAGGTTTGTCAATCTTTTTTAACAGAATCCTTGCCGAGTCCTGATCACCCTTTTCTATATAGGTTTTTGCCATCAGGTACCATTTATTTGCATCATAAACCCCGATATGAGTGATCGGTGCCCGTTTATAATAAATCAGGGCTTCCCGGAAATGATTTTGAAGAAAATATACCGTACCCAGACTTTTGTAAACTGTAGACATCATAAGGGTATCATGGATTGCAAGAGCCATCTTCCCGGCTAAGGTAAAATACCGGATAGCGCTGTCGGGTCGTGAGCTATACATAAAGCCATGCCCGATGTTTATTAAACTGATAATGCTGTTTTGGGTACAATTCAAAAGTTGAAACGAATGAAATGACAACCTGCTATAATGTATCATGCTGTCGAACTGCTTTTGAGATTCATACATTTTAGCTTTCTCACTGTAAATTAATCCCTGCAACTTATAATTAACAGTGTATCGGGAAAATCTCTGGGCTTTCAGCAAATTATTGGCCTGTTCATCCGCATTTCCATGGTTCCCGTCAATGCGTGCATGGTAAAACCATGCATACGCAGCGCGTTCAGGTTCTTTTTCGGTATAATAATCAGTGGCTGTTTTGATAATGGAATCAGTCTCCAGCTTAATGTCATTTCTATCCAGGGCCTGGCTCATTAAAAGTGCGTACCATGCCTTATCGGATGGGGTATATAATTTGTGTGGATTAATATGTTTCAGGATACGTAAAGCGGAATCAGGAGAAGACTCCATAAGCTGGTCAGCTGTTTTCAATCCGTTTGGCACTTCAGAACAACTGTATAGAAGAATATCCACCAGAAAGCATATCAGGAAACGGTAGTAGGAGGTTGTATACATTAGAATCGATTTCTTGGACAAAAGTACAAATTTATTCTAATGGAGTGTAATATAAATGTGAAACAACTAATATTACCTTTTTATTTAACGGTTCAAAGTTGATTCAATATGCAGAAACTATAAGTATTTATTCCGGAACAGGTATAAAAACAGGATTTCAATTTGCAATGAAGGAGTTGATCAACTTAAGTAATTCAAAGAATTTATTGATACATTTTGACTTCACACTAAATGCAAAAAAGCGTGTGTTATATATTTAATAAACATATCAATGATTAATCCTTATTACTTTAGTCACATTGCAGCAATATTTAACATACATGAATCAATGTCATTTAGTTAAGGATTTTGATTAGATACACACATAGTGAAACTAAGTGTTATTGTGTCTTCGTATTATTCTTTTCTTGCCACAAAGAGTCTAAGTTACAAAGTTTCACATCGAAGATTCCGATTTATCGGAAAAGAAATGCACTAATTAAACAGCTTTGATACAAGAATATTAAATATCTCATTCTGGTTTCAAAGATTACATTGAATGGTAGCGAACAGGCAATGCTTTTTGTTTAATCAATTCTATTCACACACTGTCTGACATTAGTGAGAGATTTTTATGTCTATTAAAGTTCTAAGGTCATTGAGGATGGTTTCGTTTAGTATATCCAGCCTGATGCCACGTCCTTCAGCATACACCCTTGCCGATTCAAGTTCGGATTTGATTTTATCAGAAATCTGACTATTCATAACAGCATCTGTAGCCTTTTGTCCAAAAACGAATGCTGTTATGAAGAATTTATCCCTTGGTAATAAGTAAAGTATTACCCGTTTTTTATCTTTTATACGGAAACTCCAACCGTATTTATCACCTGAATATTTCCACTCATCAACAGCAGATGGATATTTTAGATGAACATATCCGGTTAAGTCTTTCCATAATTCGTAGGTGCCGGTTAATGATTCTATTAAATTTTCAGTTGTTGGAATCATTTTTTTATCTACAAATATGCTGATATCCATAGGACGATTGTTTTGATAAGTTTTGAAAATTCATGTTCAATAGTCACCAGATTATTAAACTAAGGATGACAAAAATAATTAATCTTATCCGGATTATCAGAAATGGAATCTAAAAAATTATTTCTCCTTAACCGGCTAAAAGTATTTTCTTCAGCTCTTTCATTCCTTCTGAAGCACCTTTCTGAATCACTATTATATCATTCGATAAATGATTCACTTCATGAGGGTCGATCAGGTAAATGGGAGTTCCGGGTTTCACATTATTAATAAGTCCGGCAGCCGGATATACCTGCATAGAAGTCCCGATAATTAAAAAGATATCGGCATCATGTGTCATGCGTTCTGCTTTTTCAATTTCAGGTACTGCTTCGCCAAACCAAACAATATGGGGCCTGAGTTGATACCCTTTCGGACATTTGTCGCCGGGATTGACATCAGGATGTTTCGGATCAACATCAAACACTTCTTCACCGGGTCCTGTTGATCGTACTTTCATTAATTCGCCATGAAGATGCACCACTTTTGTACTACCGGCACGTTCATGCAGATTATCTACATTCTGAGTTATAATCTGTACATCAAAATCTTTTTCAAGTTCTGCAAGGGCATAATGTCCTGCATTTGGTTTGCTCTCCAGCAATTGCTTGCGTCTCTGATTATAAAAATCCAACACAAGTGCAGGATTCCTGCGCCAACCATTTGGAGTTGCCACATCGTCAATTTCATATTTTTCCCAAAGCCCACCTGAATCGCGGAATGTACTGATGCCACTTTCAGCACTCATACCTGCACCTGTAAGCACTACAATTTTTTTCATAATTTTTATTTCAATAACTTTTCACAAAGATAATTCATTATGCTGAAAACTGTTATTCTGCGATTAATAATATTCTAATTGATATTTTTTTTCTATATTTGTCCTTCATAAATTAACTTAAATACATGGAACCATATTTTATACAACGAAAAGGTTATCAGATATATACAAAACAAATAATACACGATTGTAATGCAACAAATAAACCGACTCTTGTTTTTTTACATGATTCATGGGGATGCGTTGACATGTGGGGTGATTTCCCTGATAAGCTGATTGAATTAAGCGGATTGAATGGCCTGATGTACGATCGCCGGGGGTATGGACAATCTTCTCCGTTTGCAGTAAGTGAACGAAATGAATTTTACCTTCACGATGAAGCACATGAATTGATGAATGTCCTTGATAGCTGCAAAATCCAACAAGCGGTAATTTATGGCCACAGTGATGGTGCAACAATAGCTTTACTGGCAGCTGCACTTCATCCTGACAGAGTGAAAGGCCTGATTCTTGAAGGAGCACATAGTTTTATAGAAGACTCAGGTAAAAAGGCAGTACTCGAAACACGCGAACGTGCAAAAGAAACAAGTCTGTTGGCGAGTCTTGAAAAATTCCATGGAGATAAAACAGCAGAGATCTTCAGGCTTTGGCATGAAACATGGCTTGGCGATTATTTTGCAAACTGGACAATTGTACCGTTACTTCATAATATTACCTGTCCGGTATTGGCTTTTCAGGGGGAACATGATGATTTTGGAAGCATAGAACAACTTAACATTCTGAAGAAAGAAATTCCTACTTCGGTGACAATAGTTGAAATACCAAATTCAGAACATACTCCCCGAAAGGAAGCGGAAGAAGAAACCATTAATTGGGTAATGAGTTTTTTTAGAAATAACCTTGTAAATTTATAAAATTACTGTAACGAAAAATATGCACGAAATCCTTTTCAATAATTATTTACACATTATTGTAAGTACGATGGCAGTTTATCTGTTTATTGTAATTCTATTTTACCAGATTAAAAAATTAACCATCCCGATAGCTATCGGGAACACAATAGTTCACAATAGATAGATTGAATTCAATAATCTTTTGGGCTTAAATTCTTAAAATACCTTTAGGTATTTATCTATTGTGTTCTTTTTTATTTTGTTTTTGTGTCCTATTGTGACTATTGTGGTTATAAGTTTTGTTGGTTTTAATTTTAGTAAAGTAGAAGTAATTGCGATCCGATTGTTTGGGAAAAAAGAACTCGCACAACTTTCGGTTGTTGATCTGGTATTTATTTTACTCATTAGTAATGCGGTTCAAAATGCCATGGTAGGACCTGACTCCACAAACAATTTACCATTTACCATTTAGTAAATTAAATAATTCCCCATTCACCCAATTAACTAATTAACCAATCAACCAACTACCCAATCACCCATTTAACCAATTAACCAATCAACCAATCAACCAACCAATCAACCAAATGGAATTAAGACCTTGTACAGAACAACAATTACCAGAGATACTGGATATTTACAATGATGCGATACTGAATTCAACAGCATTATACGATTACAAAATCCGGACTATTGAAATGATGAATGCCTGGTATGCCGTCAAACTAAAAGGTAATTACCCGGTTATCGGAGCCTTCGATCAAAATAATGTATTGTTGGGATTCTCTACATATGGAATGTTTCGGGTACAACCTGCTTATAAATACACTGTTGAGCATTCGGTTTATGTACGTCCGGATAAGAGAGGACTTGGAACAGGGAAAATTTTATTAAAGGAGATAATTAAAAAAGCCATTGAACAGGATTTCCACAATCTGGTAGGTGTTATTGATGCATCAAATACGGTAAGTATGAAACTGCATGAAAATGAAGGATTTATTCTGACCGGTATCATGAAAGAGGTAGGGTATAAATTCAACAAGTGGCTCGATGCGGCTTTCTATCAATTGATATTGAAAACACCTGAAAATCCGGTAGGGGAATAATGACGAAGTAGGTAGTTGGTAGTCGGTAGTAAGTCGTAGGTTAAGATATTTTTGTTAATATCCTTACTAAGGTTGATAAACAAAAAGAAGGGTTATTTTTAAAAACCTTATTTTCAGGTATTAAACCTTAGTAGAAAACCAGTTAACCACTAACCCCAACCTTATTACCTTATTTTAAAAGCATCAATTATCAATTTGGAAGTAATAAATTCAACTAATTTCATTTTTAAACAACCTCCTTTTGATAAGGGTCAAGGGGAGTAGTAGGCAGTAGGTTGTTGTAGGTAATAGAAAGAATTTAGAAGTAAAAATATAAACCTGAATAATTAAATCGTCACATGGAAAACAGAAAAATTAAATGGGGAATTTTAGGCGCAGGAAGAATCGCTACTTCCTTTGCAACCTGTCTGAAGGAAGTTTCTGATTCGGAGCTTTTGGCAGTCGGATCACGTGATTTATTAAAAGCACAGAAATTTGCTACTGACTATAATATTCCCAGATCGTACGGAAGTTATGAAGAACTGGTAAGCGACTCAGACGTGGATGTTATCTATATTGCAACTCCTCACAATCTTCATCTTGAAAATACTTTACTGGCTTTGAATCATAATAAACATGTCCTCTGTGAAAAGCCATTAGGAGTTAATCAGAGAGAAGTAAAAATTATGATTGAAAAGGCAGGTGAGAAACATCTTTTTTTAATGGAAGCATTATGGAGTCGGTTTTTGCCTAAAATTATAAAAACAAAAGAGTTAGTCGAATCCGGTGAAATAGGGGAAGTGAAATTAATAACTGCCTCTTTTTGCTTTAAATCGAACTATGGACCTGAGAACAGACTTTTTAACAAAGATTTATGTGGAGGTACAATATTAGATATCGGTATTTATAATATTTTTCTTTCCCTTCTGATCCTTGGAATGCCCAAAAGTATAACGGCAATGGCTGGCATCAGTGATCAGGGTGTTGATAACAGTTGCAGTTACACTTTTAAATATGATAACGAAGCCTTGGCAGTGATGCATTCTTCTTTTATGGCTACTTCGCCGGCTGTTGCTGAAATCCACGGTACGAAAGGGAAAATAGTATTGGAGCATAGGTGGTTTACTCCGGGGAAAATAAAGTTGATACATGAGGATGGAAGTGAGGAGACATTTGAATTTGAGTCGAAAAGTAATGGCTATCAATTCGAAGTTCAGGAAGTTACCGACTGTATTCTGAAAGGTAAATCACAAAGTGATCAATGGAGTCTGAATGATAGTTTAAAACTGGTACAGTTAATGGACTCTGTACGGAAAGAATGTGGGATTGTTTATCCGAAGCACGACTTTTGAGGAATGAGGAGCGAGGAATGAGAAATGAGGAAGAGGCAAGAGGTAAGTAGATAGTAAGTAAGAGGTAAGAGGCAAGAGGTAAGTAGTATGTAAACAACATGTTATCAGAAAAGTATTAATATGAAATCAAAAAAGCGACTGATGCCCAATGGCTTTGCCCCTCGCCTTGGCAGGCTGTGTAAAAATGAATCAATTCTAAATTACAACTTACAAATTGAAAGTTGGTCATTAATTATAAAATAAAGGAATAAGGTTTTAATCCTAAGTGATTCAGTTTTATAGTAATGTTTAATATCTGATAATAAGGGTGTTAAATAAAAACCTAATTTTTGTTTTTTCACCCTTAGTAGAAATGTTAAGTAAAAAATATCTTGCCCTTATTACCCTTTTTAGTTTTCCAGTTTCATATTGTAAGAATATTCAATTTTCAAATTTCTTTTTACACAACCTCTTGGAGAGGGGAGAGGGGGTAGGGGGAGAGGTCGGTATTTTTATAGAGTAAGAAGTATTTCGCAGGTAGTAAAGATAGTAGTTGAGTATGTAGATTAAGTTTAAACAAATTTCAGAACGATACTTATCATTCATTCAATAAATAACAAATGAAAATAAGAAACATTCTTATCTTTTTGCTGGGATTTTTGGGTCTGGGGGCACTTGGTGGAGGAGGAGTATTAATCCTTTCACCCTCGGGTGAGATGATGGGTATGCCGGTGAAGATAATACAAAGTTCACCATTTAGCAATTTTCTGATTCCGGGAATAATATTGTTTGTTTTTTTTGGATTGACGCCAATTCTGTTAATTTATGCTCTGATTCAGAAACCTAAATGGAGATTTCCGGAGTTCTTTAATTTCTTCAATGATATGCATTGGGCATGGACTTACACCATCTATATTGCGTTTGCACTGATAATATGGATTCAGACAGAAATGATGTATCTGAAAGCAATACATTGGTCGCATTGCCTGTATATGGCTATCGCCCTTGTGATCCTTTTTATAACAATGTTGCCTCAGATCAGATTGCTCTATAAAAAATAACCTTTCAGTTTAAACCATTTGAGCTTACATTTGTTAATAATACAATCTTACTTGAGAAAGATTTAAATAAATCATTTTAATATTCTGGATACAATTATGAATAAAACTGCATTAATAACTGGAGCATCAAGTGGATTAGGGAAAGAATTTGCGATTATTCATGCTTCAAAAGGTGATAATCTGGTTTTAGTAGCTCGTAGTAAAGATAAATTAGATACATTGAAATTTGAGTTGGAAAAACAATATGGAGTTTCAGTGTATGTAATTGGGAAAGATCTATCAGACCAATATGCACCCAAAACGGTTTATGATGAGTTAAAAATTCAAAAAATTCATGTTGATTACCTGATTAATAATGCAGGTTTTGGTGATTTTGGGTTGTTTGCCGAAACAAAGTGGGAAAAACAACTGGAAATGATTAATCTGAATATAACCTGTTTAACTTATCTTACCCGTTTGTTTTTGCCGGAAATGATAAAAAACAAATTTGGAAAAATACTGAATTTAGCTTCGACTGCTGCCTTTCAACCCGGACCTACCATGTCGGTTTACTTTGCAACAAAAGCATATGTGTTAAGTTTCTCTGAAGCAATTGCGAATGAATTAAAAGGTACAGGTGTTACTGTTACTGCATTATGTCCGGGAGCCACTGATACAGGCTTTAAAGTTGCTTCTTCGTTGGATAATAGTAATCTCTTTAATGGAAACCAGATTGCAACATCAAAAGAAGTCGCTGAATTTGGATATACTATGATGATGAAAGGAAAAACAGTTGTCATTCATGGATTTGTAAATAACCTGATGGCTCAGTCTGTCCGGTTTGCGCCCAGAAATGTAGTAACTACTATTGCACGTTTGAAATTAAAAGCTAAATAAAGTTTTATTTAAGTTAAAATAAGATTCGTTTGTATATAATCCTGACTCAAATCAACAAAAAAGCAGAAAAATAAATTTTATTTGAAAAATAATAAATTTTATAAAATTCAAGGAAAGCCTTTTAAAACCAGCAATAATTAAGCGTCATCGACCTGCTGAAAAGCATGAAATAAAAAAAAAGCACAAGTTTTTTAATTTATTGATAAAAAACTTTGAATTATAATTATATAACACTATCTTTGTAGGACATTAAAATAATAAATATCAACAATGAGTAAAGGAACAGTTAAATTCTTCAATGAATCTAAAGGATTTGGATTCATCAGCGAAGATGGTTCAAAAAAAGAACATTTTGTACACATTTCTGGGTTAATTGATCAAATTCGTGAAGGCGATACCGTAGAGTTTGATTTGCAAGAAGGCAAAAAAGGATTGAATGCAGTAAATGTAAAAGTAATTTAGTATATACTAATTGACTTTTGTCACATCATCGGAAAAGTCTATCATTATATGATAGGCTTTTTTTATGTCATTATTTCCCGTTTTGTTTTTAACTAGCAAACAGTTTTAAACGTTTAGAAAGGAAAATAGTCTATTTATAGAACAAAAGTTTTTTATATTATTAAATCAATAAGTAAAACAGGACAATTTCCCTTTTCTCAGCCTCTTTATTCTGATTGGCAGAAATAATAAAATCATATGAAGAGTCTGTTTCTCTTATTTAACTAAAAGGATTACTATATACTGAATTTATATTTTCATATATGAGAAAAATCATACTTCCAATACTATTCGGACTATTTCTCACTCTTTCAGAATCTGTATATTCAATTGACAATATTGAAACAGATTTCGGACAATTAATTTATGTCCGTTTTTCAAAGCTGTGGATTGATACACCACAGGAAAAAATTTATTTGCAGACTGACAAACCATACTATAGTGCCGGGGAAGAGCTTTGGTTAAAAGGTTATCTTGTAAACGCAACAACTTTAGAGCCTACTACGCTCAGTCAGTTTATATATGTAGAATTATATGATAAGCGGGATTCCGTATTTTATCGTGTGAAAATTAAAAAAAACTCTTATGGATTTGATGGTCACATGAAGCTTAAACCGGAAATTCCTTCAGGATATTATACACTTCGTGCGTATACCTATTGGATGCAAAATATGCCGGTAGACTACTTCTTTACTAAAAGTATACTGATAGGAAATAATATCGATAAAAACGTTTTAAGCAAAATTAAGTACGGAACACTACTAAATGGCATAGTCCCTGTAACTGTTTCATTTACTGATGCTACAAAAAATCCGATCATTGGGAAAAAGATTGAAATCGTTCAGAGTACTTTAAAAAAGAAAATGATACTGATAACCAACACTGATGGCACTGTAAAATGGAATTTATCAGTGGATCCGAACGATCGGACAATTAAAAGTATCAGGGTTTTACAAAACGATATTAAATACAGTAACATTTTTTTTCTGCCTGAATTTAGTCCTGATTTCGATGTACAGTTTTTCCCTGAAAGCGGTGTCTTTTTGAATAATTATTTACAATCCATTGCTTTTAAAGCAATTGGCAGAGATGGATTATCAGTTGATGTCACAGGTAAAATTTATAACGATAAAAATGAAGAAATTACAGAGTTTTCAACTTATCATAAGGGAATGGGAAAATTTCCAATACAAACACAACCGGACAATACTTATTATGCCCTTGTTCAACCAAAAAACGGAATTGAGAAACGGTTTGAACTACCTAAAACAGATGCAAATGCCATTGCTATTCATTTGGTCTATAATCGTGGAAAAATTTTATATGAAATAGTTAATCAATCAGGTGTTCCAGATAAATCACTTTACTTATTAGTGCATATACGGGGTAAAGTATTTGTAATTCAACACCTTAACATTCTTCAGGGTCAAATTCCGGAGACACTACTTCCAGCGGGAATCGTTTCTTTTTCTGTCATTGATTCATTGGGACACACTTATTGTGAACGATTAAGTTTTATCAGGAATAATTCATTCCCTGTAATTTCAATGGAAAGCGATAAAACAACTTATGGTAAACGTGAACCGGTAAATCTAAAACTGAATATCTTATCTAAAACAGGTTTGCCTGTGAATGGAAATTATTCTGTCAGTATTACAGACAATCACACTGTAAAAACAGATTCACTGGCAGATAATATCATGAGCAATTTATTGCTCACTTCCGATTTAAAAGGGTATATTGAAGATCCAGCTGCTTATTTTGCCGATAATAAAGTTACTACCCGTGAGAAAACAGATATACTGATGATGACTCAGGGCTGGCACCGTTTTAAGACATCGGATATTGTGAAAGCAGTTTATAAACAACCGACTTACTTTCTTGAAGAAGGACAGGCACTTTCAGGTAAAGTATTAAACTTTTTCAAGAAGCCTTCCAAGAAATGTGAAATTATCATGTTTTCCAATTATAAAAGCATTATCAGGACTACTAAAACTGACAGTACCGGTCGCTATTTAATTGATGGTATTGAATTTCCGGACAGCACTTCTTTTATATTGAAAGCAAAAAAACCAGGAAGCATTACTGATGTTGAAATTCTACCTGATCAGGATGATTTTCCAAAACCCGGCGTCTCTATCCCAACTCCATTGAATACGGAACATGCTATTCAGGATGAATATTTCGAACAAAGTAAAGAAAAGTATATTCTTGATGGTGGAATGCCTTCAATCAATCTGAAAGAAATAACAATAAAAGCTGTAAAAAAAACTGATGTTCAGAATGAATATTTTTCTGGAATGGCTGATAATGAAATTACGTCAGAACAAATTGATAAATTCCCATCAATGAGCATCCTGAATTTCCTGTATACAATTCCCGGAATAAATATCACAGGTAATAACATATCAATCCGGGGTAGTATGCATAGTCCACTTATTTTGGTTGACGATGTCGAGATGCAAAATATTGATGAGATATCTTATCTGACATCATTTGATGTGGAGAACATACAGGTTTTTAAAGGTGCAAGTGCGTCTATTTTTGGAGCGAGGGGTGGAAATGGAGTAATTGCCATTGCCTTGAAGAAAGGTTCTTCAAATTATACAGCAACCACTCCAATAAGTTTAGCTAATATTATCCCACTTGGTTATCAGAAGCCAGTACAATTCTATGTACCTAAATATGACGTTGACAGTGTCCTTAAAAGCCAGCAGCCTGACTTGAGAACAACTATCTACTGGAATCCGGATCTGGTCCCCGATAGTAAAGGCACCATCCATGTACGGTTTTACACTGCCGATAAAGAAACATCTTATTCAGTTGTCATGGAAGGAATTACCGAAACAGGTGAAATCTGCAGGTATATTGGATATTTAAAAAGGGAAGGAAATTAAAAATCCGATTTTAAAAAGTAGAATTATAAAAAAGATGATCAAAAAAATGAGAATAATACTGAGTTGCCTCTTTTTAATTGGATTGTTTATTGCAACTGCAGAAGTAAAGGTAAATAGTCTTTTTAGTGATCATATGATATTGCAAAAAGGTGTTCCGGTAAGGGTATGGGGTAAGGCCGGTGAAGGTGAAAAAGTTACTGTAAGTTTTAATGGACAAAAAGTATCAACCATAACAACTAACGGTAAATGGATGATAAAGCTCTCGCCAATGCCGTATGTTTTAACTCCTTCAACGATGACAATCTCAGGTGAAAATACGATTATTATCAATGATATTCTGGTTGGTGAAAACTGGTTATGCAGCGGGCAGTCGAATATGGAAAGACAATTGGGGCCACGACCACCACAGCCTTTGATAACCGATTGGGAAAAAGAAAGGAATGCTGCCCGTTATCCGTTAATAAGAGAATATTATATGCCTTTAGATTATTCAAAATCAAAAGTTGATGATGTTAAAAGTTCGTGGACTGTTTGTTCACCTCAAACTGTATCAGATTTTTCAGCAATAGGATATTTTTTTGCGAAAAATTTATTTATACACATGAAAGTTCCTGTTGGTATCATTTTTTCTGCCTATGGCGGTACTCCGGCTGAAGATTGGACAAGTCAGGTTGCTTTGGAGAGTAATCACAGACTTTCAGGATTAATCAGAGATTATGATAAGGTTACCTTATCGTGGAAACCAAAAGGTAAAACGTTGAGCGGATTGTATAATGGAATGATTTACCCTCTGATACCTTTTGCGATAAAAGGAGTAGTCTGGTATCAGGGGGAATCAAATAATGACAGGCCAACTCAATATCAAACCATCCTGACGACAATGATTGAAAACTGGAGACAGGATTTTAAACAAGGTGATATTCCATTTTTGATTGTTCAGATTGCTCCTAACAAAGATATGAGTCCTGAGATAAGAGAATCACAATTTTTGGTTCAGCAACAAGTGAAAAATACGGCATTAATCGTTACAACAGATTGTGGTGACGCCGAGAATATACATCCGTCACACAAACAACCAGTCGGGGAAAGACTTGCAATCGCAGCCAGAGCATTGGCGTATAAAGAAGAAATTGAATATGCCGGTCCTACCTATCATTCATTTCAAATAAAAAGGAATGAAATATTTATTCGTTTTACTCATACCGGTAAAGGATTAAAAAGTAAAAATAATACCGTGCTTAAAGGATTTACGATAGCAGGGATTGATAAAAAATTTGTACAGGCTACAGCTTTCATTAAAGGGAATCAGGTGATTGTATCTAATGATCAAATTAAGAATCCTGTTGCAGTAAGATACGGATGGGCGAATGTCCCGGATGTGAATTTATTTAATGTAGAAGGGATGCCGGCTTCACCCTTCAGGACAGACATAGATAGATAAATAAATGAAACTAACTGTTTTCCTTATGAATCAAGAATTATAACCCTTTTCCGTCCAGGTTTGTATAATTGCAGTCAGTGGATAGCTCGAGTTTGAGCGAATCACAACTTGTAGTATCCACTGACTGCAAATCTTCAATATACCTGGACGAAAAAGGGCTATAAACACCCAAATGTGCCTATAGCTAATAATTTAGTTATTCTATCCGCTATTCTTGCTCCAATTCAATCAGTATTCCATCTCCCTTGTCCCGTATTTTGTGATACGGATTCCCTGAAAATAAGGCAAAATTACACTGAAATTCCGCTCACATTACGCCCGGCATAAAAAAATAATTAAGTTTACATAAACACATAATTAAGACATAATAAAATCCTATTTAGGGTTTTATTATGTCTTTGTTAGTACTTGTTTATCTATTTATTATCTCTTTGATTCGGATGTAATGTCGGCGTAATGTCGGTGTAATTTTTGGGGATGCTGATGGCAAAATAACCCGGATAAAATATAACAAATCAGGTTTTCAAAATCAACATCCTTCTCACCGGTTGATTCTCGTTTTACACTAAATCCGGAAATAATATTTTGAAAATATGTGCTGCGGATATTCATTTTTTCTTTTCTTTTTTTGTATTTGAAATTTGATTTATAAATTAACAGTGAAAGTAAATGAAACATAAGTAATTGAAACAATTAAATGTCACATTTTAAATTCAAAAGAATAGAACGCGGATTAACGCAGATATAGCGGATTAAATACGGATTTATATTCCGATACATCGGAATGATTTTAAGATCTATATCTTTATCATTCATACTTGTATGAATAAAATCCTCCCGATAGCCATCGGGATTAAAATACGTTATAAGTAATTAATCAGATTTAATCCGCTGAATTCGTGAAATTTCCGACAAGTCGGAATGTTCCATCCGCTTTCTATTCTTTAATAAATACAACATTTTATTATTTCTAGTACTTAATTACCCATTAAATAAAAAATAATTGATTTATGCCTGTGAAATAAAATTTTCCGGAGTGTTTTATTGTACGAAAGAGTTAAGATAATATCTTTTCTTATTATCTTTGGCTTGTGAATTTTAATAAAAAACAAGTTGGAAATATATACCTGCATACTTTCTGAAAAAAGTGTGATAAAGTAAGCCTGGATTTTTGAAACTGAACTGAAATAAAATTGAATTTACAAATCATCATACTACAACATTATGAAACATACTTTTTATCGGAAAATCATTCAGGGATTAAGTTTAACATCGGTTATGTTCGTTTTTCAGGCATGTTACGGTACGCCACAGGATTTTGGTAATGACATAAACTTAGCAGGAGTTGTTACATCATCTGCTACCGGGAAACCCGTTAAAGGGATAAAAATCTCAATAGAAAACAGTCATCAATATCAATTAACTGATTCTATAGGAAGATTTGCTATGTATGTACCTAAAATGGAAAGTTACAATATTAAGTTTGAAGATATTGATTCAATAAATAATGGCAGTTTTAGATCTAAAGATACCACATTGACAACAGTTAATAATTCAATTTATTTAAATATAGCACTGGAATCCAGGTAAATGAATAGGTTGCAAAAATATATATACCGTCGGTTTAAAAAGAAGGAGACTGAAATTCACGATCTGAATTATTTGTTTTGGGAGTGCACATCACGTTGTAACTTAAGTTGCCTGCATTGCGGAAGTGATTGTGTCAGAGATGCATCAATACCTGATATGCCTTTAGGTGATTTTCTTAAAGCAATCGACACCATACCGATTCCTACCGGAAACTTTACAGTTGTTTTGACAGGGGGAGAACCGCTTTTAAGAAACGACCTTGAACAATGTGGCAGAGAGATACGTAAAAGGGGAATGCGATGGAGCATGGTGACAAACGGATATTTGTACACTGCTGAAAAACAGAACACATTACTTAATGCCGGATTGGGGGCACTCACTATAAGCCTCGACGGAATGGAAGAATCACATAACTGGTTGAGAAATGCAAAACAAAGCTTCACAAAAGTGGATAAGGCTATTGATTTGGCTGCAAGTACTCCCCGTTTAAATTTTGATGTGGTAACCTGTGTTAATCAACATAATTTTACAGAACTTGATGCCATCTACAATTACCTGACAGATAAAAAAGTAAAAGCATGGCGGTTATTTACCATCGTTCCCATAGGAAGGGCAAAGAATAATCCGGAATTATTTTTATCAGCCTGTCAGTTTAAAGAACTGATGGAATTTATTGCAGACAAAAGGAACGAAAAAGAAATGGATGTGAAATTCAGTTGCGAAGGTTATGTTGGCAACTATGAAACAAAAGTCCGTGAAGGAGCCTTTTTTTGTCGTGCAGGGATCAATATAGGTTCTGTATTCATTGATGGATCTATATCGGCATGCCCCAATATTGACCGCTCTTTTGCACAGGGGAATATCTACACCGATAATTTCAATGAAGTTTGGCAAACAAGATTTCAACCATTCCGAAACCGTAACTGGACCAGAACAGGAAAATGTGAGAAATGCACGGAATATAAGAACTGCGGGGGAAGCGGAATGCATCTCTGGCATGGAGAGAAGAAGAATGTATTGGTTTGTCATACTGAAAAATTAAAACAGGTATGATCAAAAAATATCACTGATAAAAAAGGCTCCCCTGAACATTCGTTCAGGGGAGCCTTTCAATATCAATCTTTGAAGATATACTTTATACTACTTTGTAGATGTCAACATTTTCAACAGCAAAAGTTTTGATAAAAGCAGCATGTCTGCGAACTTCTACTTCTCCGTAGTTCAGGTAAATTTCAGCTGATTTGCGGAATAAATCTTCCGTATCCCTTGAAGCATCGATAATAAGCAAATAGCTCATAATGATATGACCTGCCATTTCAACCAATCTGCGTGCCTGGAAATCGAGATATTCCTGATTCTTACATTCGGTTACACGTACTACAGCATTTGCATACAAATTAGTCATAATCTGAAGGCGTTTGCGAAATGAAGTATATTCGGGTTTAATTGGTTGTGCATCATATGTACGGATTTGTCTCAGATAATTACCTGTTGTTACGTGTCGTATGGCTGCAACGACCTGTAATTGTGATGTCCCCTCGTAAATGGTCATGATTCGTGCATCACGGTACAACCGTTCGCAGGCATAATCTTTCATAAAGCCTGAACCGCCATGAACCTGTATACAATCATACGCATTCTGGTTGGCATATTCGCTGGTGAACATCTTTAACATTGGCGTTAAAGCATCTGCTAAACGTGAATATTCTTTATAATCAGCTTTTTCTTCAGGTGTAAGTTTGCGTTCATTTTCAATGGCTTCGTATGCTTTGTACACATCAACAAACCGTGTTGTTTCATACAATAAAGTACGTGAAGCATCCAATTTAGCTTTGATAATCGAAACCATTTCGAATACTGCGGGGAATTCAATAATTGCTTTACCGAACTGTCGACGATCTCTGGCAAATGTCAATGCTTCATTATAAGCTGCATCCGAAAGTCCCACCGATTGTGCCCCGATTCCTAAACGTGCTCCATTCATTAATGACATAACGTATTTAATCAGTCCCATCCGGCGGGTCCCTACCAGTTTGGCAGGTGTATTATTAAATACTAATTCACAGGTTGGAGAACCTTTAATACCCAATTTGTTTTCGATACGACGAACTAATACCGTATGATCATGTTTGTTGTCGGCAACAAAATAAGACAACCCACGACCATCGTTTGTACCTTCTTCCGAACGGGCCAATACTAATTTTATTTGTGCATCACCGTTGGTAATAAAACGTTTTACACCGTTCAGATACCATACGCCATCTTTTTCGTTGTAAGTTGCTTTCAATTGCACGGCTTGTAGATCCGATCCGGCATCAGGTTCTGTAAGGTCCATTGAGCAGGTTTGTCCTTCGCATACCCGTGGTAAATATTCTGCTTTTATTTCATCTGATGCAAATTCTGAAATTGTTTCGGCACAATCCTGTAGACCCCATATATTGGCAAATCCCGCATCGGCACGTGATACCATTTCGCCAGACATAACATATACTACCATTGGGAAGTTAAGACCTCCGTATTGACGGGGTAATGTAATCCCGTAAACTCCTGCCTGTACTAATGCATCTAGGTTTTCCTGTGTCCCACGTGCGTAGATAACACGACTGTTTTCTACCTGTGGCCCTTCTTTATCTACACTTTCAGCGTTTGGAGCAATAATATCACCTGAGATTTCACCGATAATTTCGAGTACTTTTCCATAATTATCAATAGCATCCTCAAAATCACGCGATGCATAATCAAAAGTATCTTTTTCAGCAAAATTGCGCTCCTTGAGAGCAACTATTTTCTTCATCAACGGATGCGAAAGCTGAAATTTTATTGTGGGATTGTCGTTATAAAAGTTCATATTTTTTATAGTTTGTAGTTAGTAGCCGGTAGATTGTAGATTGTAGTAGGTAGTTGGTAGTTGGTAGTTGGTAGTTGGTAGTCGGTAGTTGGTAGTTGAAAAGTGAAGGCTGAATTTGATAAAAAACACAACTTATTAATCCTATTCTGTTTGTTTTTTACTACCTACTACCTACTACCTACTTCTTACTTCTTACTACCTGCTTCTTACTACCTACTTCTTACTGCCTGCTTTTTTACTATCTGCTTTTTACTTCTTGTTTCTATTTCGAATTCTTTTTATAAAATTTGATCATTTTTGGCAATACCTCTTCCACACTTCCGGTAATCACATAATCGGCAATCTGGTTAATAGGTGCTTTCGGATCATTGTTAATAGCAATAATTATTGCGCTTTCCTGCATCCCGGCAATATGTTGGATTTGCCCTGAAATTCCGCAGGCAATATATAATTTAGGACGAACAGTTGTACCTGTCTGGCCGATCTGGCGTTCGTGTTCAGCAAAGCCTGCATCTACAGCAGCACGTGAAGCACCAACTTCACCACCTAAAACAGCTGCCAGTTCATATAAAAGTTTGAAGTTGTCAGCACTTCCAACTCCATATCCACCGGATACAATAATTGGCGCAGCTTTTATGTTCAGCTTCGATTTCTCCATATGACGTTCAATTACTTCAACCACAAAATCGGTGTCAGCAACATATTTTGATGCTTCCAGTTTGTGAGTCTTACCTACAAATTTCGCATCCCTGATTTCTTTTTTCATTACGCCTTCACGAACAGTAGCCATTTGAGGACGACAAACAGGATTTACGATTGTTGCCACAATGTTTCCACCGAAAGCCGGACGAATTTGATAAAGAAGATTTTCATAGACTTTACCTTGTTTTTTATCTTCGTAATCTCCAATTTCCAGTGAAGTACAGTCAGCAGTTAAACCGCTAAACAGAGCAGACGAAACACGGGGTCCTAAATCACGGCCAAGAGAAGTTGCTCCCATTAGGGCAATTTGAGGTTTTTCTTCTTTAAAAAGATTTACCAGTAATGAGGTATGGGGAGAAGATGTATAAGGCGCCATCCGTTTATCGTCTAAAATGTGAAGCACATCTACCCCATATGGGAATACCTGTGCTCCAATTCCATCCAGTTTATAACCGGCAGCTACTGCTTCTAATTTGCAATTTAATTGTTTTGCCAGGCTGCGTCCTTTAGTAAGGAGTTCCAGGCTGACATCACCTACAATGCCATCTTCAATTTCGAGATATACAAATATATTATTCATCGTACTTATCCTATCGTGTGGTTAGCAATTAATTCTTTCATTAAACTCTCCATTTCAAAATCAGTAGCAGTGAGTCGTTTGCTTTCTTTTGCAGTAAACACTACATTTTCGATTTGTTTTACTTTTGTTGGAGAGCCTGTCAGACCCAACCATTGAATATCATGTTGAATATCATTAACGCCCCATTCTGTAATATTTAAGTAAGGATGAGCATCATACAAATCAGTGTAGTCTGAGCCTGCTTCCTGTTTTTCGGAAGGAGTTGCCGCATGTTTGTATTTTAATGTCAGTTTTGCATGACGGGGACGGCAATTTGCTGCCGAACCATTAACGGTTACAAGCATAGGCAATGTACCCCTGACAATTTCGACTCCTCGTTCAAGCCGACGTTTAACCGTAATCTTATTGTCTGATAGATCTAAAATCTCTTCAGCATAAGTGATTTGGGGTAATCCTAATTTTTCTGCAACCTGTGGACCAACCTGAGCAGTATCGCCATCAATTGCCTGACGACCACAAATGATTAAATCTACTTTACCAATTTTGCGAATTGCACAAGCCAAAGCATAGGAAGTGGCTAATGTATCCGAACCGGCAAACTCACGTCCGCTCAAAAGATAACCACCGTCAGCACCACGGTACATACTTTCACGAATGATTTCAGCGGCACGTGCAGGTCCCATAGTCAGTATCTGAACCGTAGCATCTTTAATTTTACTTTTCAAGCGAAGAGCTTGTTCCAACGCGTTCAAATCTTCGGGATTATAAATAGCAGGAAGCGCAGCACGGTTAACCGTACCATCAGCCTTCATTGCATCTTTCCCTACGTTGCGTGTGTCGGGTACTTGCTTTGCAAGAACAACAATGTTAAAACTCATTTTCTGTTAATTAGTAATTAATATATTTTGACTGATAATTTAATCCATCTATTAATAATTTGTGCTTTTGTATATCCCGGATGTCCATTAATTTAAGTTTTGGGACTTAGAAAAGGAAAAGACCCGCAAAAATAGCAGTTTTTATTGAATAAGCAACCGTTTTTGCACAAAATTCGAAAAATGTGCATAAATACAGTGGTGTTGGCATAAAAAAGACGTGGGACTTTTCACAAAGTCCCACGTCTAAATAGGTATTAGTTTTTTTAAGGTATAAAAAAGATTGTGTTGTTTAGTTAACGATGCAAATAAACGGGTAAAAATGTAGTCGTACAAGTCGTAAAATATGTTTTACAACCTATTTTTAGGACTTCTTGGTATTTTTATGTAGCATTTTAAATCTTTTTCTGTAACATTATCACACATTAATAGATAGTTATGTATCTTTTTATTTTAAATAATTATTTTATCGATTTAAGTGAAATAAATTAATTTCTGACGGTCTTTTACGGTATTATTTATGAAAAAGAATACAAAGTTAAAACAATTTGGGGAATTAAAAATAAATAGAAGATAAATTAACAGAGAAAAATATTCATAGAAGATATTTAAATCGGATAAAAAGTTGTAAGTTTTGAAGCAGGGAAAGTATTAGATTTAAAACAATACATCTAATCAAACCCTGAAAAAAAATTAAAATGGCATATAATCCCCATAACAACACCCTGTAAAATGATCATTTAATCTAAATATGTCAAAATTATTTTATACATTTTACAGAATAAATCACTTCGAAAATCAGGGGTTCACCCTCTTTTTGAATTGATATTTCGTGATAAATAAGTATCTTTGTGGTTCATTTATATATATATGAGAAAAATATTGATATTCCTGCTTACAGTTATACAATTATCCGGGTGTAGTCATGCAACCCAAAGTGCCAAAACCGAAGAGAAAACAGTTAATATACCCGAATTTTCAAAAGATTCTGCTTATAAATATATTCAAAAACAAGTCGATTTCGGACCAAGAGTACCAAATACTAAAGCACATGATGATTGTGCAAAATACTTATCAGCTGAATTAAAAAGGTTCGGAGCAGAGGTCATCATTCAAAATGCCGACTTACAGGCTTTTGATGGAACAGTTCTCCGGTCAACTAATATCATTGGATCATTCAATCTAAAAGCTGAAACCAGGATTCTGCTTTTTTCCCATTGGGATTCCCGGCCATGGGCAGATCATGATCCAAATCCAAAGAACCGTAAAAAGCCGGTAATTGCTGCAAATGATGGAGCAAGTGGAGTAGGAGTACTCCTAGAAATGGCCAGATTAATAGGAAAAAATCAACCTGCTGTCGGGGTAGATATTATATTTTTCGATTCGGAAGATTATGGTGCGCCTGAAAGTTTTAAAAGTGAGAATTCTGAAGATTCATGGTGCCTGGGTACACAGTATTGGGCAAAAAATCCACATGTACCCGGTTATACTGCACGATTTGGAATTTTACTGGATATGGTTGGAGGGAAGGGGGCCACTTTTTTTAGAGAACAGTCTTCAGAATATTATGCCGGAAGTGTGGTGAGCAACGTATGGTCACAAGCAAAAAGTCTTGGATTCGGACAATATTTCGTTGATCAAAAAGGTGGTGCTATAACTGATGATCATATTTATGTAAATCAACTTATTGGGATACCGAGCATTGATATTATCCAGTATGATCCGAATTCAAAAAGTGGTTTTGGCAATTATTGGCATACAACTCATGATACAATGGATAATGTTGATAAAAACACTCTTAATGCAGTTGGAATGACATTGATGAATGTGATTTATAATGAGAAATAAATAGTCGGTAATCGAGAGTGAGAATTAAAAATCTCAACAAAAAAGAAATATCAATGCGTTTTAAAAAAATAGCAGTAAAAATCGGGAGTAATATATTGACCCGTGCAGATGGGACTCTTGATATTACCCGCATGTCGGCTTTGGTAGATCAGATAGCACAATTACATAAAAAGGGTATTGAAATAGTTATGATATCTTCCGGCGCAGTAGCTTCGGGGCGTAGCGTAATGGGTATTCATAAAAAAATGGATGAAGTAGATCAAAGACAACTTTTTTCGGCTGTCGGGCAAACGAAGCTAATAAATCATTATTATGAATTATTCAGGGAACATGGTATCACAGTAGGGCAAGTGTTGACCACAAAGGAAAATTTCAGCAGTCGCCGTCTTTATCTGAATCAACGGAATTGTATGCGGGTCATGCTTGATAATAATGTGATACCTATTGTTAATGAGAATGATGCTGTTTCAGTATCAGAACTTATGTTTACTGACAATGACGAACTATCAGGATTAATAGCCTCAATGATGGATATGCAGGCTTTGATTATTCTTAGCAATATCGATGGCATATTCAATGGATCACCCGATAATCCGGAATCAAAAGTGATTCTTAAGATAGAAAAAGGACAGGATATCACCGATTTTATACAAAGTTCGAAATCTACTTTTGGACGCGGTGGAATGTTGACAAAAACAACCATTGCCCGTAAAATCGCCGACCAGGGTATAGAAGTCATAATAGCAAACGGGAAACGCGAAAATATACTCCTTATGTTGCTTGACAAAAAGAAGGAAGTAATCTCAACTCATTTTATTGCTTCAACATCTGAAGTGTCAAGCGTTAAAAAATGGATAGCACACAGTGAAGGTTTTGCCAAAGGTGAAATTCATGTAAATGAAAATGCCGCAAAGGCACTGACAGGAGAGAATGCGGTAAGTCTGTTGCCAATCGGTGCTATTGATATTGTAGGTGATTTTGAGAAAGATGATTTAGTTCGGATTATAGATCCGAAGGGGATGCTGCTGGGAATTGGAAAAGTACAATATGATAGTGAAAAAGCCCGTGAAATACTTGGAAAGAAGAATCAAAAACCGCTGGTTCATTGCGATTATTTATATTTAGAGTAGCAGGTTTTCCGGACTTATATTTCGGTATCATCACTCCCCAAAAATTGTAATATTACTTGATTTGTAAATTGTGGTATATTAAAAACTAAGAATAAAAAAGTGTTATGTTAAATGCATGACCCAATTATATAAAAACACAATATAGGAGGTGTGGAGTAGTTTGAAAATAGTGATTTGACTTTACATACTGATGAAACTGATAATATAAACAATAAAGTTCGTCCGGTCGGTAAAAATTTAAATTAATTCAAAAGTATGTAATAGGTTCTTACTCACTTTGAAAAGGATAAAATTTAGAGCAGGGAATATCTGATAAAACAAAATTAATCATCCTGAAAACGATTTAGATTCTGTATGATAAATGATTGTTGATGAAATGAAAGAGTCAACAATACATGTCAAAAATCGCAACTGATAGTTCATAAATCTATCGAAACTACTTTGAAATAACTTTTAATGATTCAACTGACCCCAAGTTAATTAATCCTAAACACAATTTTTTTACATCAATAAATCAGTTACTTTTGCGTTAAAAACTAATAGCAATTATTATCCTATAGTTTTATAAAACAAGGATAACCGATATATACACAAAAAATCAATTAAAATGAACTTACTTACCATTTTGCTTCAGGTACCTGCATCAATTCCACCGGATTCAATTCCATCAACAGCTGTTGCAGTTGTTTCAAATCAAAATTATTTTCAGTTATTATTAAAAGGGGGTTGGATTCTTGTTCCCTTATTTTTCTTGTTTTTTCTTTCAATTTATATGTTCATAGAACGTTGGGTCTCTATCTCCGCACTTGGTAATAACGATCATCTTTGGTTTACCCGTATTACAGAACTCGTTTCCGAATGGAAGATAGATAAAGCCATTAAATTTTGTAATGAAAAACCCACTTCTTATTCTAAAGTTATGGCTGCAGGTCTGGAAGCTACAGTAGGCGATGATATAGAAATTCAGGATGCTTTACAAAGCGAAGCACGTCAACAGATATCTGTACTTGAAAAAGGAATGAATTATCTGGGTATTACAGCATCCATAGCGCCTATGTTAGGTTTTTTGGGAACAATTTTTGGAGTTATTAAAATTTTCTATAATATCTCTGTGACAAACGATTTGAATATCGCAAACATATCCGATGGTTTGTATCAAAAGATGATATGTTCGGGTGCCGGATTATTTGTCGGAATTATTGCCTATTCGGGTTATTATATTTTAAACGGACGTATTGATAAGATTGTTGTACAAATGGATAAATGTTCAAATGATTTATTGAAAGAAATCCGAGGTTATAAAAGAGTTCAAAATGTAAAAACTGTTTGATTAAAGAGCTTAGAGCTTAGAGCATAGAGCTTAGAGCATAGAGCATAGAGCATAGAGCAAAGAGCAAAGAACCAGGAACTAAAAAATCAGGAACCAGGATCAAAGAACCAGGATTTAAGATCATGGACCCGGAATTAAAGAATTGAATCGGAATCTAATCCTGTCAAAAAAATTGTAGAATAAAATCCGGTTTTAAAAATCACGGAATAAGGATTTACCTTTTTATTAAAACTAAAAATTGATTCTTTCTTTTTATTGATTTTTAAATTTAAAATTATTTCAAGCAAACAAAAAAATGAAAATAGAACGCAGAAAGTTGAGAACAGCAGAAGTTTATACAGCTTCGTTGAACGACATTATGTTTTTCCTGTTGTTATTTTTCTTAATAGTATCTACATTAGTAACTCCGGCAACTATTCGTGTATTACTTCCCCAGGCAAAAACGTCGGATAAAGAAGTTGTAAAGAAACAGGTAAATCTGACTATTACAGCTGATCACCTTTATTATGTAAATGGAAAAGAAGTGAAATTTGAAAATCTTGAATCGCAGTTATCACTTGTACTTGCAGCCAAAAAACCCGGTGAAGAAGTTATTGTTTTGCTTCATGCAGACAAAACACTTAACCTACAGGACGTAGTGAGTGTCATTGATATAGGAAATTTACTTAAAGTGAAAATGGTGTTATTTACACAGAAGGAAAAATCCAGGTAATTTTAATTCATTCAGTTTAGTATGTTAAAATATACAACTATTTTCCGAACTTAAAATCAACTTTATGGATTCGACTTCGATAAATTTACAATGGAAAGAAGCGGCATTAAAAGCTTCGCGGTCATTAAATCTGATAAGTGATGATACCATCAATCAGATTTTAGTTGAATTGGCTATTGAAACAGTTGAACAAACGGAATATCTTTTATCAGAAAATGCTAAAGATTTAGCAATCATGGATTCCATAAATCCAATGTATGACAGGTTGTTATTATCAAAAGAAAGAATCAAAGGAATAGCAGGTGATATTCATAATGTTGCCAGATTACCATCACCACTTGGACGAACATTGATGGAGACAATCCGTCCAAATGGGTTGAGAATTACAAAAATAACTGTTCCTTTTGGTGTGGTGGGTGTTATTTTTGAAGCACGTCCTAATGTTAGTTTTGATGTTTTTTCACTTTGTCTTAAATCCGGGAACGCATGTGTTTTGAAGGGCGGTTCAGATGCTCAAAATTCTAATTCTGCCATTATAAAAGTGATTCAGTCGGTTCTTGAAAAATTCGGCGTGGATAAAAATATTATTACAATTCTTTCAGCAGGTCATGACTCAACAACCGAATTATTAAATGCAGTTGGTTTTGTAGATGTGATTATTCCAAGAGGCGGAAAAAAACTGATTGAATTTGTAAGAGATAATTCAAAAATTCCGGTAATAGAAACAGGCGCGGGTATCTGTCATACTTATTTTGATGAATATGGAGATACAGATAAAGGCATAGAAATTATATTCAATGCAAAAACAAGACGTGTGAGTGTTTGTAATGCCTTAGATTGTTTAATAATACACGAAAAACGACTAAGTAGTTTAACGAAACTTTGCAAAAAATTATCAGAAAAAAATGTCATTATATATGCAGATGTGAAATCATATACCTTTCTGAACGGTAATTATCCTAAAAACTTATTACAAAAAGTCAATGAAGACAGTTACGGAACCGAATTCCTTGATTATAAAATAGCTATAAAAACTGTGGAATCGATTGAGGAAGCCATAGCTCATATTTCCAACTATAGTTCAAAACACAGTGAATGTATAATAAGTGAAAATGAAAAAAACATTGCCGTTTTTGATAAAATGGTCGATGCAGCTTGTGTCTATACGAATGCTTCGACTGCATTTACTGATGGTGGCGAATTTGGCCTGGGTGCTGAAATCGGAATAAGTACCCAGAAATTACATGCCAGAGGACCAATGGCATTAGAAGAATTGTGTTCTTATAAATGGATTATAAAAGGAGATGGACAGATAAGGGTGTGAAAAGAGAGAGTATATTTCACTAAATTTCAAATATATTTACACTATTTGTTGGATATTCAAAATTAATTGTTTTCCTTTGTACTTAATAAGAAAGTGTATTTTCTTGTAGGGTTATATCAATCTCTCCTTTCAAGGACAGATTTTATTTTAACCTTGTTTGTTTATGCTGTTCTTGAAACACAATTTATTCAATTTTTTTATTCTATTTTATGAACATTTACGTAGGTAACTTAAGTTACAAAGTTCGGGAAAATGACCTTCAAGGGGTTATTGAAGAGTACGGTCAAGTAGAATCTTGCAAAATTATTAAAGATCGTGAAACCGGTAAATCCAAAGGATTTGCATTTGTAGAAATGGCTGATGATGCAGCTGCTGCAAAAGTAATCGAAGAATTAAACGGAGCTGAATTTGACGGTCGCTCAATGGTTGTTAAAGAAGCTAGACCAAGAAACTAAGATTTTATTCTAATCACACAAAAGAACTTCTGTTATTGAAAAATAGCAGGAGTTTTTTTGTAAAAAGTACAGTTAAAATGGGTAATTTAAAAGGATTATTTGAGCAAAGTGGAGTATTTACAAAGATATTCATTCTTTTAGCTATCACTTTATTTTTCACATTGATAATATCACCTATCATTGCATTAATATCATTTTCAAATCCATTAGATGTTGGTCTGTTAAAGTTATCTCAGCTTATATTATCGATAAGTGTTATTGTTTTACCTCCAATCGTTCTGGCTTATTTAATTAGTTCTACTCCTTTTAATTTTTTGTATTTATATAAAAGAACTGCTAATTGGGGCGATATAATTTTCGTTATTTTGTTTATGATTATTATTATTCCATTTATAAATTTACTTGGAGATATAAATCATCGGTTAGTTTTGCCAAAAGTGTTTTCAGGATTGGAAATGTGGATGAAAACATCTGAAGATCAGGCAACAATAATTACTCAGAAATTTCTTAACGTTCGTAATATCCCCGGGCTTTTTTTTAATATAATATTAATAGCTATAATACCTGCAATTGGCGAAGAATTGTATTTTAGAGGTGCAATACAACGTGTTATACAGCAATGGAAAGGTATTAAAGTCTCAATTTGGATAACTGCAATAATTTTCAGTACCATTCACTTTCAATTTTATGGATTCTTACCACGTATGCTTATGGGTGCATTTTTTGGCTATTTACTCTTTTGGAGTAAAAACCTGTGGTTACCTATAATTGCCCATTTTACAAACAATGTAATTGCAGTAATTTTCTATTATTTTAAATTTAATGGTGTTAAATTGCCTGATATAGACTCAATTGGTACCGGGAATACAATATGGATTGGTTTAGTGAGTGGGGCAATAGGTGTGTTTGGTTTTTTTTGGCTAAGAAGGAAATTCCAATTTAAAAAAGGCGAATTATAAAATCTTAATCTTCAGTTCTTCATACTCAACCAACTATTATTTATTTTTAAAGAAATCATAAACGGAATTTACTGATATAGTCAACAATAAGTGCCCGAAAATTTGTATTTTTGTAAACTTGTAGACAATAGAAAGTGTTTTTTTTAGTTTTTAATTCAGATTAATCATTCATAGTCTTTATTTCTTGATTTAATGTCTGAAATAGATTCTGTTTTATCATTTAATCTTACGTTATATTTATTTTATCAACCCCGACATTTTTGAAAAATTCATTTATACATAAAATTTTATTTGTTATCCTGATAGTAATTATCAGTGGATGTTCCACGAAAAAAAATACGTGGATGTCAAGAACTTTTCAGGCTACTAATACTCGTTTTAATGTGTATTTCAATGGCTATGTAAGTTATAACGAAGGATTAAAAAACATTCAGAAAGCTAATAAAGAAGACTATTCCTCCATTATTCCAATGTATCCCATAAGCAGACACTCGAATGCCACAGCTGCAACAACAAATATGGATTTAACCATTGAAAAGTGTCGAAAAGCCATCAAATTACATTCAATAAAAATTAAGCCAAAAAAAAATTATAAAAAAGAGAATTTACCTGATTATAAACTCTATTACAACCAGCAGGAATTTAATCCGGCACTTAAAGAAGCGTGGCTATTACTTGGTATGGCAGAATTTCATAAAGCAAACTTTTTGGGTTCTGTAGGCACATTCTCATATGTTGAGAGGCATTATAGTTCAGACAAGGATATGGAAGCAACTTGTCAGCTATGGATAGCACGTGCTTATGGAGAAATGGGCTGGATTTATGAAGCTGAACAAGTTATGTCTAAAATTGTTCAAGATAATTTGAACCGTTCAAATGTTGGATTTTTTGCTTCGGTTAATGCTGATTTATTAATAAAGAAACATCTTTATAAAGATGCTATTCCATTTTTAGAACTGGCTTTAGCTAAAGAAAAAAATACTGGTCTTCAACAACGTTTTGGATATTTGCTGGCTCAACTTTATCAAAAAACGAATGATAATAAAACGGCATTCAACCTTTATACAAAGGTCATTAAATCTAATCCTCCTTACGAAATGGAATTCAATGCCCGTATTAACCGGGCGCAACTGGAAATAGGTAAGATCTCCGGAATCAGGAAAGACCTTTTAAAAATGCTTAAAAACAGGAGCAACAAAGAATATAAGGATCAATTGTATTTTGCGCTTGGAAATACTTATTTGAATCACACCGACACTTTAAAAGCGATCGAAAATTATAAACTTTCAATCGAAAAAAGCACACGTAAAGGCATTGACAAAGCCAATACTTTAATAACTTTAGGAGATATTTATTATAAAAGGCGCAACTATGTTGAAGCTCAACCTTGTTATGATGAGGCGGGTAAAATAATTACCAATGAAAACGAAGATTATGCACGTGTAAACAGGTTGGGCGAAATGTTGAGCGACTTAGTAACCCAAAACGATATTGTTGTTTTACAGGATAGTTTGCAAAGATTATCCGCAATGTCTGAGAGTAAACGTCTGGAAGTAATAAATAAGTTAATTGAAAAACTCAATGCTGATGAAAAAGCTGCTGCCGAAAAAGAATTGAAAGACAAACAGGATGCTATTACAAATGCAGAAGATAATTTTACAAACTTGCCACCCATTGGAGGAAACCCGGGTTCAGCAGGAGAATGGTATTTTTATAATATCGAAGTTATGCGGAATGGAGAGTCGGAATTTCAAAAAAAATGGGGAAACCGTAAACTCGAAGATAACTGGAGAAGAACGAACAAAGCAACTTCGCTATTTGCTGAACAAAAAACTTCAGAAACAGAAAATAATGACTCTACAGATACAATTTCAAACAAGAAAGAAATAACTGATAAAAAAAAGCCGGAATATTATTTAAATCAAATTCCCGTTACTCAGGCTCAACTGGCTAAATCAACAGCTGAAATTGCAGATGCTCTGTTTTCAATGGGAGAAATATATAAAGATAAGATTGAAGATATACCAATGGCAATCAGTACTTTTCAGGAATTTATCCGTAGATTCGGATCTGACAAAAGGGTTCAGGATGCGTACTTTTATTTGTATTTGATACAGACCAAAACAGGGAATCAAACTGAAGCGGCTATGTATCGAACAAAGCTTGTTAATGAATATCCAAACTCAAAATATGGAAAAATACTTTCACAACCTGATTATAACGAAAAGCTTGAAAGTATGTATAAAGTACAGGATTCAATTTATAATCTGACTTATAAAGCCTATAATGAAAGCGATTTCAAAACAGTTTATAAACAAGTAGCTTACATTAAACAAAATTTCCCACTATCAACTTTGATGCCAAAATTTATGTTCCTGAACGCATTAAGTATTGGAAAAAATGAAACTGCCGATTTGTTTAAAACCGCTTTACTTAATTTGGTTACAAATTATCCTGAAAGTGATGTAAGTGCTATGGCAAAAGATATATTAGCATTAATGAAACAAGGACAAATTGCTAAAAACGGTACTTCAAGTGGCTCATTAATAGCCCGACGCGATGAAACTTCAAATGCTGATGAGACAAATGTTAACGCACAGGAATTTACAACAGATAAACTGACTAAACATAGAATATTATTTATAAGCAGTACAAATATGTCAGGTATGAACAAATTGCTTTATAATATTGCCTCTTTTAATTTTTCTCGGTTTATGATTAAAGATTTCGATTTGGTCATTAACAAAATAGACAGTACACAAAATGCAATATCTGTTACAAATTTTGAATCGTATGATGAAGCTGTATGGTATGAGAATACTATTGCAACCGATTCTGTTTTAACAAAATTAATGAGTGATTTTCAGGTTCAGAAGGTTATTATATCGGAAGAAAATTATGCATTGATGAAAACAAATTTTAATTTGAAAGATTACCTTGCCTTTCAGGCAAATCCACCTGCTAAAAAACCAATTATTCAACTTGTGAGTAATATCATTCCTAAAAAACAAGATGATATTTTGGTTGCTAATACAAATATGAATAAGAATGTTCCGGTAAGTACAGTTAAAAATGAAAAATTACAAACTGATAAACAGGTTCAGGGTATAATGAATAAAACTGAAGAGAAAAATCCATTAAAAACCACAGATAAATCTTTAGTAAAACAGAACGACAAGACGGTTCAATTAACAACTAAACCTATAAATAAGGATAGTACTTTGAAAGCAGGTGCAATTAAAAATGTTCCGGTAAGTACAGTTAAAAATGATAATTTACATACAGATAAACCGGTTCAGGTTGCAATGAATAAAACAGAAGAGAAAAATTCATTAAAAACCACAGATAAATCATTAGTAAACCAGAACGACAAAACGGTTCAATTAACAACTAAAGCTATAAATAAGGATAGTACGTTGAAAAAAGGTGCAATTGCAAGTTTAACTCCAAAACAAGAAGAAAAGGTAACCGTTTTACCAACACAGGCTATTCAACCAAAACCTGATAATGTACCTTTGTTTAAAGGATTATTTGGGTATGTTGCGAAAGAACCGCATTTCATTGCTATATACATTTTATCAGGGAAAATAGATTTTGAAAAAACGAAAGAAGCAATTGATTTGTATAATTCCAAGAATTACGGACTTATGAATCTGAAGGTATCACTTGAAACAGCAGATAAACGGCAAGTAATTCTCATAGGTAGTTTAAGTGATGCTCAGGTAGCAAAATCGTATCTGATCAGAATGGTAAAAGAAAAAAGCCTATTCGAAGGTTTAAAAGGTGCTAATTATCGAAATTTATTGGGATCACAAAAAAATCTCAATGTACTAATTCAAAAGAATGCATTAAATCAGTATTTTGAATTTATGCAGGAATACTATTTAAAATAAAAAAACTGTAAATATATCTTGTTATGAAAAAAGATCGTATACTTTGGGTCGATGACGAAATGGATCTGTTACATCCGTATATCCTTTTTTTAGAAGAAAAAGGATATGAAGTTACTACAGCTACAAACGGGAAAGATGCCGTAGAAATATGTCAAAAGGAGTCTTTTGACCTTATTTTCCTTGACGAAAATATGCCTGGACTTAGTGGTCTGGAAACACTTGCTTTGATAAAAGATATCGACCCAACGGTACCATTGGTTATGATAACTAAAAGCGAGGAAGAGAATATCATGAATATGGCAATTGGAAGTAAAATTGCTGATTATTTAACTAAACCGGTAAATCCAAGCCAAATTCTGTTGACACTCAAAAAGAATATACATCAAAAAGAAATTGTTACAGAACATACAACAATTTCGTATCAGTCAGAATTTGGACGTATAGGAATGCAAATCAATGATTCATTGACTTATGAAGATTGGGTTGAAGTGTATAAAAAACTGGTTTATTGGGAACTTGAACTTGCTGAGACAGACAATGGAATGGATGAAATGTTGAAAATGCAAAAAACTGAAGCAAATAACACATTTACCAAATTTATACGGAAAAATTATGTCGATTGGTTCGAACATCCGGATAACCGGCCAGTCATGAGCCAGGATTTATTTAAGACAAAAGTCTTTCCTTTACTGGATAATGGTGAAAAAGTATTCTTTGTTCTGGTTGATAATTTCAGGTATGATCAATGGAAAGTTATACGGGAATTACTGAATGAATTTTTTACATTTAATGAGGAAGAATTGTATTGCAGTTTACTCCCCACAGCGACACAATATGCCCGAAATTCAATCTTTTCCGGACTATTGCCTTTGCAAATACAACAAATGTTCCCCGACCTTTGGGTAGAAGAAGAAGATGAAGAAGGAAAGAATCTGAATGAGAAGGAGTTGTTGCAAACCATGTTTCAAAGGTATCGAAAAAATTATACATTTTCATATCATAAAATAAATGATTCGAGTTCCTGCGAACGATTAATCGATCAATTGCCCCGGATTGATGGAAATCAATTAAATGTATGTGTGCTGAATTTTATTGATATGCTTTCACATGCACGTACAGAATCGAAAATGATGCGGGAACTGGCAAATGATGCTGAAGCATATCGTTCATTGACTCTATCATGGTTCAGGCATTCGCCCACATACGAATTATTCAAGTCAATAGCTCAACACGGGTATAAAGTCGTTTTTACTACCGATCATGGAACGATTCAGGTTGACAATGCTATTAAGGTGATAGGTGACAGGAATACAAATGTGAACTTACGTTACAAAGTGGGCAAAAATCTAAGCTACAATAAGAAAGAAGTATTCGAAATAACTCAACCTTCGAAAGTTGGTCTTCCTAGTCCGAATGTAAGCTCTACTTATATTTTTGCATACAATGATAGTTTCTTTGCTTATCCGAATAATTACAATCATTATGTGAGTTATTATAAAGATACATTTCAACATGGAGGAATTTCACTGGAAGAAATGTTGATTCCCGTTATAGTCATGCAACCCAAATAAATTAAAAAGAATTTTCAAATCCCGGCAACTTATAGTCAAATTGAATTATTAAAAATGAAAAACTATACAAACGTAAAAGACCTTGGAGACTTGCAGGAAGCAGTAAAAGAGGCTTTGGAAATAAAAAAAAACCGTTACGCTTATAAACATACAGGTGAGAATAAAACACTATTGATGGTGTTTTTTAATTCAAGTCTGCGTACTCGTTTAAGTACCCAAAAAGCTGGTATGAACATGGGAATGAATACCATGTTGCTTGATATTAATCAGGGAGCCTGGAAACTGGAAACAGAACATGGTGTAATAATGGATGGTGATAAACCTGAACATATCCTGGAAGCTATTCCTGTAATGGGGTGTTATTGCGATATAATCGGTGTACGTGCTTTTGCACAATTTGAAAACAAAGAGTATGATTATCAGGAAACGATAATCAACCAGTTTATCCGATATTCCGGCAAACCTGTTTTTAGTATGGAAGCTGCTACAGGTCATCCATTACAGGCCTTTGCCGATTTAATTACCATTGAGGAATTCAAAAAAACCGAACGTCCAAAAGTTGTTTTAACATGGGCTCCACATCCTAAAGCACTCCCTCAGGCTGTCCCGAATTCATTTGCTGATTTTATGAACGAAGCGAATGTTGATTTTGTTATAACCCATCCCAAAGGATATGAATTAGCTGATCAATTTGTCCGTGGCGCACGCATAGAATATGATCAAATGAAAGCATTCGAGGGAGCTGATTTTATTTATGCAAAAAACTGGGCTGCTTATCAGGATCCAAATTATGGTAAAATCCTAAGTACAGATCGTAGCTGGACGGTGAGTAACCGTCAAATGTCAGTTACAAACAATGCATTTTTTATGCATTGCCTGCCTGTAAGACGGAATATGATTGTAACGGATGATGTAATTGAAAGCCCGCAATCAATAGTGATTCCTGAGGCTGCAAATCGTGAAATATCAGCACAATTAGTAATAAAAAGATTATTAGAAAATAGATAATAAGGACAAATCATATAACTACACATATACAATAAAGCACAGAAGCAAAACTCTTTGTTTTTTATTGTGTTTAAAATTTAACCCCATGAATTTAGAAACTGTTGCTGCATCTATCCGTAATGTACCTGATTTTCCGAAGCCCGGGATTCTGTTTAAAGATATTACTACGGCAATGAAAGACGCTGAAGTGTTGAAATTTATAGCAGATAACCTGTATGAATATTACAAAGACAAAGGAATAACGAAAGTAGTAGGAGTTGAAAGCAGAGGATTTGTCCTCGGAAGTATCCTGGCTTATAAGCTGAATGCCGGATTTGTTTTGCTACGTAAACCTGGTAAACTCCCTGCAAAAACTTACAAAATTGAATATGACCTTGAATATGGAAAGGATTCACTTGAAATTCATACAGATTCAATTGAAGCAAATGATGTGGTTTTATTACATGATGACTTACTTGCAACCGGAGGAAGTGCTCATGCTGCATTAAGTTTACTAAATAATTTTACACATAAAGGAATCTATGTAAGTTTTTTAATAGAACTTACTTCATTGAACGGAATAAAAAGATTGGAAAGTGCAAAAGATATTCACTCGTTAATTAAATTTTAATCCTATAAAAGTCAATTTTACAGCTTTAATCTTTTGTCTACCAATGCGAACATTAATTTAATTTGAATATGAAATGGAGAAACTGACAATAGTAAAAGTAGGTGGTAAAATTGTAGAAGAACCTGACTCTTTGAAGCAGTTATTATTTGATTTTTCAAAAATTGAAGGTTTTAAAGTGCTGGTACATGGTGGAGGCCGCTCTGCAACCACTTTGGCTGCCAAACTGGGCATCAGGAGTAAAATGGTAAACGGACGCCGGATTACCGACAGCGATATGCTGAAAGTCGTAACAATGGTTTATGGTGGGTTGGTAAACAAACAAATTGTTGCAGGACTCCAGGCTATTGGTGTTAATGGGTTAGGATTGTCAGGATGTGATTTAAATTGCATTCGTTCTGAAAAACGTCCTGTAACTGAAGTCGATTACGGTTTTGTAGGAGATGTAAAAGATGTTAATGCTGAGATACTGGCAGATTTAATTTTAAGAGGAGTAGTACCGGTACTGGCACCTCTTACTCATGACAATGCAGGAAACCTTCTTAATACAAATGCCGATACAATTGCAGGGGAAGTAGCCAAAGCACTGGCAGGTTTTTTTGATGTGACACTTATATATTGTTTTGAAAAAAAAGGAGTCCTGTTAAATGAAAATGATGATGAAAGCGTCATTACAAAGCTTACAGCCCAACTTTTTAAACAATATGTTTCAGATGGAATTATTCAGGGGGGGATGATTCCTAAACTTGAAAATTCTTTTGATGCTTTGAAAGCGGGAGTAAAGCTGGTGGAGATAACCAGGGCTGATCTGATTGGTATTAAAGGCGGAACTGAGATTATGATTTAGAAATAATGCTATGTTTCCTACATATATTGTCGGATAACATTATTAAAAAAAGCGGATAAGTATTATCCGCTTTTTTTTCTTTAATAAAATTCTCAATGAGATAAAACACAATTTTGTCGAAATGATATAGATCCGTATAAAGGGTAATAATTTACTATTCCAGGTTGGTCTTTTGTAAGTACAACGAAGAAGTTCGTTTAACATTCTTATAGATGATGATAAAAATGCACTTGAGATACCAAATTTCTGATTAAGGTCATCGTAATTTCAAAAAACATATTATTCTTGATGCTTTAATATTTTTAACACTGATTATTCATTAATAGATGTATTTTTGTAAACAAAAAATCTGACTAAAGTTTAAGATATTAGCTAAACCATTCAATGGTTTTTTACAACTTATATATTGCCTGATGGAACATTTAAAAGTCATTTTATTAGTCACTTCGTTTATTATACCTTTTATCTTAGCGTTTCAGATTCTCTTTTCTTCCCCCCAAAATATTTCTAAGATTATCATGTCATTTGCCCTGTTTAATACGGCGTTCATTTTTCTTTTCAATTATTTTTATTTTCAAAAAGATTATACACTTTATTTCCCTCTGCACAGCATCCATGCAGGTTTAGAACTTTGGATATATCCATCAATATATTTGTATATTAAATCAATTGTAATTGAAAAGGATAAATTAAAAAATGAGCTTTGGCATTTCCTTTTAGGTGCACTTATGATGATTTTTGCGAGCATTTTTTTCTATGTTTATATTGGAAAAGAAGATCTGATCTTTTTCCTGAAAAACAATAAAGTCGGATATCATTTTATTGGATTAAAATTTCAAATTCTGGTTGTAAGCAGGTATATTGTTTTGGTTATCTTAGCCATTCAGGCAGTTTATTATTCTCTCGCATTTTTAAAAATCCCCAAAGAATATAATGAAAGATTAAGGAATGAATTTTCAAACATAGAAAATTTTTCCATAGATTGGATTAATAAGTTTAATTTAGGATTTGGTATCTGCGGCTTATTTGGTTTTTTGTTTTACACTTTTACACCTATTAAAGGTTATAACGAATTGTTAATTGAGTTTATCTTTTTTGTATTTTCAGGATTCCTTTGCAGAATGGGTATTCTATCTTTGAAACAGCTGAAGCCGGAAATTAAATTGGATGATATTAAAAACTTTGATTCTAAAACCATTGTTAGAAACAAATTTACAGATGAACGGCTTGAAAAAGAACTGAGAAATTATATGGAAAATGAATTGGCATTTCTGCAGGTGGATATTAGCCTGACAAATGTTAGTAGAATATTAGGCACTAACAGAAGTTATCTTTCTGCGATAATTAATACTAAATTCGGAATGAATTTTAATTCTTATATCAATCAATACAGAGTTAAATATGTTAAAGATTATCTTGATAATAACCCAATAATATCAAAAGAAGAGTTGGTCCATCTGGGTGGTTTTGGATCAAAAAGTACGATGAATCGGGCAATGAATAAAATGAACGGATTTTAAATGAACACTTTCATGAAAATACATTTACCTTTGTCAATTAGAACAATCTTAATGAAATAATTTTATATAACAAACAATATATTATGAAAATATTGATTTATTCTTTTTTTACTTTTCTAACTTTCTGTTTTCAACTTGAGGCTCAACAGGAAATTAAATTATACAAAAGCGGGACAACCGAAAGTAATGATATTAAAGTTAAAGAATCTTTTATAGACAATGATTTTGTAATTAATATCAGTGAACCAAGAATGTACTATTATGCTCCGGCTAAAGATAAAATTAATGGAACAGCTGTTCTGATTTGCCCGGGCGGTGGATATAGTGGTGTTTCAGTCATTAAAGAAGGTGCAGAAATTGCAAAATGGTTTAATTCTTTGGGAGTAAGTGCATTTGTTTTGTATTACAGAATGCCAAACGGACATTTTGATATTCCATTGAAGGATGCACAAAAAGCATTGTCAATTATTCATAAAAGAGCGAATAAATGGAATATAAATAAACATAAAATTGGGATCATGGGGTTTTCAGCCGGAGGACATTTAGCATCGACAGTTGGTACACATTTTAAATCAAAGATTCAACGTCCTGATTTTATGATTTTAGCTTATCCGGTTATAACCATGAATAAAGAATTTACACATTTGGGTTCACGAAATAATTTATTAGGGTTGAATCCTACAGATAAATTAGTGAATCTTTACTCCAACGAATTACAGGTAACCAAGAAAACGCCACCTACTTTTATAGTCCATGCTATTGACGACACAACTGTTCCAATCGTAAATAGTGAACAATTTTTAAAAGCATTATTACAACATAATGTGCCTGCAGAACTTCATAAATTCGATATGGGAGGCCATGGTTTTGGGATGATTAAACGTGGTATTCCTGTTGATAACTGGCCTGAATTATTGAAAACCTGGTTGCATACCAGAGGACTGATTGCTAATTAATTTAGTCCTGAAAAATGTAATTTATATCTGTTTAAATTTTAAATTAAGATGATGATTCAAGAGAACACAAATGATGCAATTGCATTATTACAACAACTAATAGCAATTCCTTCTATAAGTAAAGAAGAACATAACGTTGCTGATTTTCTTGAACGTTTTCTTGAAATAAATGGATATGTGGCTTCACGAAAGAATAATAATGTTTGGCTATTAAGTCCCGGTTTCGATCCATCACGCCCTACTATCCTGCTCAATTCACATATTGATACTGTAAAACCAGTTGCTGGTTGGACACATAACCCACTATCACCAAGTATAGAGAATGGAAAATTGTTTGGTCTGGGAAGCACCGATGCCGGTGCCAGCGTTGTCAGTCTGCTCCATGCTTTTTTTTATCTGACCAAAAAACAACAAAGTTATAACCTGATTTTTGCTGCTTCGTCGGAAGAAGAAATTTCAGGCGAAAATGGTATTGTGAGTTTGTTGAATGAAATTCCCAAAATTGATTTTGCTATTGTTGGTGAACCAACGGATATGAATCTTGCCGTTGCCGAAAAAGGATTAATGGTCCTCGATTGTACCGTTTATGGCAAGGCTGGCCATGCTGCCCGTGACGAAGGTGAAAATGCCATTTATAAAGCTTTATCGGATATTGAATGGTTTCGTACTTTTGTATTTAACAAACAATCAGAGATACTTGGAAAAGTTAAAATGACCGTGACTCAAATTAATTCCGGAACACAACATAATGTTATTCCTGATAAATGTGCATTTGTAATAGATGTGCGAAGCAATGAGTTATATTCTAACGAAGAAGTACTGGAGGAAATCCGTAAACATGTATCCTGTGAAATTAATGCACGCTCAACACGACTCTCATCAAGTGCAACACCTCTTGATCACCCTGTTGTCAAACGTGGAATTGAATTAAACAGGACAGTTTTTGGCTCTCCAACACTTTCTGATCAGGCTTTAATGCCATTCCCCAGTTTAAAAATGGGTCCGGGAAGTTCAACACGATCACATACTGCCGATGAATTTGTGTTATTATCTGAAATTGAAGAAGCCATTCAAATCTATATCAAATTGTTGGATGGATTACAAATCTAATATAAGACACAAAGAATACTGTTTGCTTTAAACGTTTCATTAAGGAACATATACTTCATAACTCAATTATAAATTCATCACTACGGGAAGTCTATTCCCTGTTCTACTCAATTAATTTTATTATTTCATTTACTTCTAATTTCTTGTAATTCCCGTTTTCAGATTCAATCATTGTGTCGAATAACTGTTTTTTTTCTTCCTGCAATTTCAGTATCTTTTCTTCAATGGTGTTTTGAGTTATAAACTTATATACAAATACTTTGTTCTTTTGACCAATTCGATGTGCACGATCAAAAGCCTGTGCTTCAGATGCCGGATTCCACCATGGATCAAGTAAAAATACATAACTTGCCCTGGTAAGATTTAATCCCACTCCACCGGCTTTTAGCGAAAGTAAGAATACAGGAAATGAGTCATTGTGCTGAAACTTTTCTACCTGCTCTTTCCTGTCTTTTGTACTCCCATCCAAATAACAATATTGGATTTCCTTTTCATCTAAATATGTTTTGTACAATTTTAAGTGTTCGACAAACGAACTAAACACAAGAACCTTATCGCCTGACTGGATCACTTCATCCAACATTTGTGTTACTGTTTCAAATTTACCGGAGGTTTGAGCAAAGGCTTTATCAACTAATACCGGATGGTTTGCAGCTTGTCGTAAGCGAAGTAATCCTTCAAGTAACAAAATAGGACTTACATTATTATTCTTATCTCTTTCTTCTAAAAATTTATCGCGATAATTATTACGGGTTTCACGGTAAAATTCCTGCTGCGGCTCATTCATGTAGCACTTCTGAACTATAATTGTTTTTTCGGGCAATTCTTTTAATACTGTACTTTTGTTCCTTCGAAGCAAAAACGGTTTAATCAGTTTACGATACATTTCCAATTTATCAGGCAACTTACAAGCTTTTGTAAAATGATTGATCGAACCCAACATATTCCGGTTGATGAAGTGCGTTTGCGACCATAAATCGGTTATAGAGTTCTCTAACGGGGTTCCTGTTAAAGTCAGAAACCTTCGTGCATGAAGGTCAAAACAAGCCTGAGCAATATCGGATTTAGGATTTTTAATGGCCTGGGCTTCGTCTAAAATGATATAATTAAATTCCTGATGACGAAAGAGTTCCCTGTCCCGTCGTAAGATGGCATAACTTGTAATCAATAAATCGGGTTTACCAAAACCTGTTGCGTCTTTCACTCTGTCAATTCCTGTATGGATATAAAGTTTTAAATCAGGACAGAAATTGGCAGCTTCCTGTTGCCAGTTATATACCAGACTTGTTGGTACTACTAAGAGCGAAGTTCCGCGTTCGTTTTCTTTCATCCATTGAAGTAGGCACAGAGCCTGGATGGTTTTTCCTAACCCCATGTCATCAGCCAGACAGCCGCCAAGTCCCAGTTCATCCAATAAACGTAACCAGTTATATCCTTCAATCTGATATTTACGGAGATTTCCCTGAAAATTTACGGGTAGATTGAAGTTAACGTTAAACTGATTCTCAATTAAACTGCGCATGTTTTCTTTAACTGCAAATTCTACTTTCCCTATTCTGTGAAGTTCGTTGGTTAATACACAAAACTGCTTAGCAATAACTGCTTTCCCATCTTCAATTTTACAAAATTCAGTGAGTGACCTGAATTCTTCAATCCATGCTTGTGGAATCTGAGCATATTCACCATTTGATAATAAAATTTGTTGTTTGTTTTGTTTGATATAATAGAGAACCTGTAAAAATGGTACTTCAAATTCACCAAAACATACTTTCCCTTTAATGTCAAACCAATCGCGACTTTCTTCAATTTTAATTGAGATCGTCCGCTCACCTACAAAAATACGTTGTGAACTGTTTTGCTTTTTGTCGAAACGGATTTCTACATCCAACATTTCAATCTCTTTGTAATGCTCGTTTAACCAATCCACTCCTGAGAGATAGGGCATTTTTAGTACCTTCCCATTTAAATCAATCCCTATTTTATTAAAATCTTCAATGTATTGATTTTCTGATTTCTCATCCCGCTCAACATGATTAATTATAATTGATTCATCTTTCATGTCCAGACGGTTTAATGCTCCTTTTTTACCGGCCCAGTACCAAAAATCCTGATATTCAAAAATTAATTCAAGTACCAGATCTGTTATTTCAGAATCTGATTGTTGGTTGTCTTCAAATAAAGAAAACTGTTGTAATTTGCGAATTTCCTTAACCCTAAAAACTGCTTTAGAGACTTCGTTTACAGTAGTTATGTCAAAGCCTTCAGTAAAAACCCTGTTGGTGGAAATTAAAGGAATAACAATTTTTTGAAGGTAATCTTCAATATGTTGGGGTGGAATATGAACAAAGCTTTTACTGAAAAACGGAATTAATTTTGCTCCATCAACTTCATTGTCAAATTCGTAAATCTTATTATCTAAGAGAACACGAGCTGTCTTCCGTGATACGAGTCTGGCTTTGTTTAACTCAAAGCTTTTATTCGCACAACTTAAGTCTAATGAGAAATTTAAGCCACTTTCTGTTTTTTTAAAACAATAAAAGACTTCAGGAATTTCCATTTCGACATATAATTGTTTCCACATAAATGGAAATTTACCAATCGGAGAATATATTTTTTTATCTCCCAGGTTTTCAAAAAACCTGTTTAGATATTGATTAATATAATCTGATATATAATCTCTGATATATTGAATGTCCGAATTATTCTTTTTCCCATCAAAGTATTTTTCCATTAAGTTATCCCACGAGCGTACTTCTCTATCGGCTAACTTTGAAACAATGATTTCCTTTTCTAACTGGAAACAACAATTAATCAGTAAATCGTCATGGTTATCTAATAAATTCCTGTATCGTTGTATGTTTTGAGGATTTATCTTTACAAAACTTGTGGATGGTTTATTCTGATTGTCAGTGTCAATCAAAACACATTCAGGGAAACAACCTAAGTTGTTGTTGCTGTTTAATGTATAAACAATTTTCTGAGTCATAAATTAAATACCTTAAAGTAGAGTTGAAAAACCACAGGTTGCACAAATGGGTTCAATTACTTTTCGTTGCTCAAATCCTTTTTTTATATCTTTTGCCCTTTTAGTTTCAAGAATATCTTCCAGATTTTCAGTGAAAATATCCCCTAATTTCATATTTGCATCCGCATCCAGACAACACGGTACTACCTGACCATCTGATAAAATTGCAATGTGATCGCGCAGAGCATAACATGTTTTTAAAGTTTGTATCCCTGAATTTTTTTCGTCCGGCCATTCAAAACGTGGAGAACGTTGAAGAAATATATGATCTGCAATTTTAAGCCCGTTCCCTTTGGTTTCTTTGTCTAACAATTTGGGTGAAATATTGAATGCAGACTCGATTTTTTCTAAACAAAGGGCATTGAAATCAGCACTTTTTTCATTCGTAGTATTCCACAATCTCAGGCAAATATAGGTAGTTGTGGCCATCTCTTTGGTAAAGTAGAGTGCTGAATTAAGATAGTCATTCCATTTTTCAGGAGAAATATTTTCTTCCGCATCATGCAATGAAATATTGATTTGACGGATTTTATGTCTTAACAAGATTCCTTTTTTCCGTTCTATTAAACTGCCATTCGTTGTAATATTGATATTTAATCCGTTACATTCAGCAATTGCCAGTATCTCATCTAATTGTGGATGCAGCAATGGCTCTCCCAACACATGCAGATAAATATAATTAGTAAATGGTCGTATCTTTTGAACTATCAATCTGAATTCATCTACCGACAGAAACTTTTTTTGCCTCTTAGTCTTAAAACAAAAGCTGCAATCGAAATTGCAGCTGTTTGTTATCTCAATATATATTTTTTTAAATTTCAATGTGTCAGATTACGAAAATCAATAATATTGTGAATGGATAGAATTCCAACAACTTTTTCAGATTTGTCCAATACTGTTAAGGTGGTAATTTTATTAATATCCATCATTTCAAGTGCTTCAGTCAATAATTCATCCTGTGATATCCGTTTGAATCCGTGAGTCATAAAATCAGCTGCTGTTAATTGCTTGATTTCATCATTCCGTTGAATTGCCCGACGAATATCCCCATCAGTTATTATGCCGGTTGCCTGTTCATTAGAATTATAGACCATGGTCATACCTAACCGTTTATTGCTTACTTCGTAAATGATATCTTTGAAAATAGTCGTTTCATACACTTTCGGAATGTCAGTAAACATTTCATCTTTAACCTGCGAAATTAATCGGCGGCCTAATGCACCACCCGGATGATAAAGTGCGTAATTTTCAGCTTTAAACCCTCGTCTTTCCATCAGGCAAACAGTAAGTGCATCTCCCATAACCAATGTGGCAGTAGTGGAAGTGGTTGGAGCTAATCCAAGAGGGCATGCCTCTTTTGAAATTCCGATGTTCAACATCAGTGATACTTCTTTAGCAAGTAAGGATTTAGGATTACCTGTCATAGCTATCAATGTACAACCGATTTTTTTAAGAGGGGCAATTACATTCAGAATTTCGGAAGAACTTCCACTATTTGAAATGAGTAGAACAATATCATCTTTACTAACCATGCCTAAGTCCCCATGCATGGCTTCAGATGCATTTACAAAGATGGCAGGTGTTCCGGTTGAAGCAAGTGATGAAGCTATTTTATGACCTATTATGCCGGTTTTACCGATGCCCATAATGACCAGTTTCCCTTTTGTGGAATAAATAAGTTCTACAACTTCGTTTATTTCAGTTCCTATCTTTTCAGCCAACTTTTGAAGTTGGACAATTTCAAGATTAAATACTTCTTTACTTCGTTTTATGAAATCCATTTTAATTTTTCAGCAGGTTTTACTTATGATTAATTCAACAAATTCCCTGACACATCCTTCACCACCTTTTTTCTTCAGTTGAATAATGCCGGGAATGTTTTTAATTTCATCCATTGCATCAGCCGGACAGGCAGCCAAACCAACAGAAGAAAGTAATTCAAAACAATTCACGTCATCTCCGATATAAGCAACTTCCTTCAGTGTAATTCCTTCCTTTTCGCATATTTCTTTCACACAAGCCAGTTTACCGCCTTCACGTTTACCCTGATACAAATAATCCAGCTTTAATTTCTGAAACCGACGTTCCACCAATTGAGTTTCTTCGGAAGTAATTATGCCTGATTTGATTCCTTTATGACGTATAAGTTGCAATCCCATTCCGTCATGTGTATTGAATTTTTTCAATTCATCACCTGCTTCTGAATAGTACATGCCCGAATCGGTCATTACACCATCAACATCCGTCAATAGTAGTTTTATCGTTCCGTGTTCCGCGTTCCGCGTTTTGTGTTCCGTGTTCCGCGTTCCGCGTTCCGTGTTCCACGTTTCGCATTCGGAAGTAATATTTTTTGTAATATTATCAATAGCAATTGCCTGCAAAAGTATATCACGAATTCCGGATAAGTATAATTGATTTGGACCGTCGGAAAATGCATGATCAGGATCAGGATGTACTTCAGCAAATATTGCATCGACGCCTATCGCCAAAGCTGCCCGCATAAGGTAGGGTACCATTTCACGGTTTCCGCCTGTTGAAGTTCCTTGTCCGCCGGGTTTTTGTACAGAATGTGTTGCATCAAAAACAACCGGATAACCATAACTTCTCATTTCTACCAGTCCGGTCATGTCAACTACCAGATTGTTATATCCGAAGCTGGAACCACGTTCGCAAAGCAAGATGTTTTCGTTGCCCGAATCACGTAATTTGTCGATCACGTTTTTCATATCCCAGGGTGCCATAAACTGTCCTTTTTTTACATTGACAATCTTTCCAGTTTTTGCGGCTGCAACCAATAAATCGGTCTGTCTGGACAGAAATGCAGGTATCTGAAGTATGTCGGCCACTTTAGCCACTTCAACACATTGCCATGTCTCGTGAACATCAGTTATAATCGGTAAGTTTAATTCTGTTTTGACACGTTGAAGTATCTGCAGGCCACGTTCTAAGCCAACTCCCCGGGGCGATTTTACTGACGAACGGTTCGCTTTGTCAAAAGATGACTTGAAGATGAGATGAATATGCAACTCTTCACATATGTCTTTCAGAGTCCCGGCCACTTCCATTGTCATTTCTTCCGTTTCAATAGCACATGGACCGGCTATCAGGACAAACCGGTTGTTTCCACCAATATTAAAACGATTCAGAACATTTATTTTGCATGTATCGATGATCATCAAAATTTAATTTAATTATGACATTGTATAGGTACGGACCCAATCCACTTCGAGATTTCCGGTACTCCCTTTTTGTTTTTGTGAAATAAAAGAGTTAAATACCAGATACATAGATTCTGAAGGAATATTACTTGATGTCCGATATACTTCAAGATCATTAATCATCCAGATTAATTCCTTGTCAGACCAAAGTAAAGAGTAAATATAAAATTGTGCGGGATTTATTCCTTTTATTTTTACACCATCAAACAGATTTTTGTTTGCATTCCCCAATGTGATTAATTTTCCATTAAAATGGAATATATTGATATGAGGTAATTTATTTTCGGCTCCAAGCCAGAATGCATGTTGAATGTTGCCTGTACAACGTATTTTTGCACGAAAAAGCCCACGGTTTTGACGAAATGAGTTGGCTGTTTGAAGTACATCCGATGTATAATTGAATTCCTTGTCGATGAATCCTTTGGATGTATCCCAGGCGCGTGAAATGACTTTCTCGTGTTTCGTGGCAAGTCTTAATATCCCATCTGAAACAGAAATATTTTTTCCTGAATGATATGCCTGTTTCTCATTGGAAAAGGAATGTTCTTTAATAAGTTTATCGCTTTTATAATGAAATCCAAAGTCCCAATGCGATTTATCCAGTGTATTCCACTGAAAATCATCCTGAAAAGAAAGTTTCAGTGCCCGTTGTTTTTCAAATCGTTCAGGCTTTTCATTTTCATAAAACACAATATCCGGATTCTTAGCTAACTCGTAAAAACGTTCTTGTTGAGCAAATTCAGGCGTAGTATGCCAACGGTTTTCATTGGTCCAAAAATCATTGGCTTTTTTAAATTCAGGAGAAGCAACTTTAATTTTCAACAGCTCAAATTCCTTAATAATATACGAATTGTTATAACGTATAAAGGTTTTAAAAGCTTTTGAATGTTCGAATTGTTTGAATTTCTTCAGAGTGTCAGATGCTTTTACCTTTTTCTTGTCCCCCAGCAATTCATAATCGGGAGTCGATTTAAAATGAAGGTATTGCTTTAATTTATCAGATTGAAGTACCTGATAATACATTCGAATACCGGGTGCGTTTTGAAGTTTTTTACACTTCGTGGTATTCCTGTATTCTTCTGTATCCTTGTATTTCCGGTTTTTGAGAATCTTTTTATTGTCCTGAAAGACAGCCGATTTTACTAAGTGAAACAGTTTTTTATACTCGGCAAGTTCAACGGAATTTTCTACTTCTGCATAACGATGCATTGCTTTTAGAAGTGCTGCTTCATTTCTTTCAAGCTTTGCAGTAGGTGTAATACCTCTAAAGAGTTTTTTCCAGAAAAGATTCATAATACGATTTAATTATGAGTTTTTAGTCGATAAATTTATAAATTCCATACTTTGTTGAATATCCCGAACAACATGAGGTTTGTATTTTTCTTCAGACGGAATAAATAATTCGCTGCGCATATAATTTATCTGATGAATAAACTGATCGTAAAAACCATCCTGATTCACTAAAATCAATGGTTTCTTATGTTCTCCAACAATTCCGGATGCAATTATATCCAGCATTTCATCAAGTGTTCCAAAGCTTCCGGGAAGTACAATAAAAAAATCACTAATAACTCTCATTTGTACTTTCCGTTCACTCAAGGTTTCAACCAGTATAAGTTCTGTAGGTAATGCACTCTTACGATCCATTTTAAGAATTGCCTGCGCTATAACTCCTATGATTTTGCCGTTTTTACTGTGGGCTCCTTCTGCCACTGAATCCATTAAACCGCCTGTTGCACCTCCGTATACAAGGGTATTCCCACTTTCGGCTATTAATTCACCCAAATGAAAAGCTGCTTGCTTATAATGGAAGGCTATATTATTACTCGAAGAACAGAAAACGGCTATATTCATTTTATTGTTTTAAGCTGACTAATCAACCAATTAACCAATTATGCATCAATTTTCGCATAAGTAGCATTTTGTTCAATAAACTGACGTCGTGGAGCTACATCATCTCCCATTAGCATAGAGAAAACGTGATCAGCTTCGGCTGCATTTTCGATATTCACCTGGCGTAATGTCCTGTGCTCAGGATTCATTGTGGTGTCCCACAATTGTGTTTCGTTCATTTCCCCTAAACCTTTATATCGTTGAGTATGAATTCCACCTTCAACTCCGCCACCGTATTTTTCAATAAAAGCCTGTCGTTGACCATCAGTCCAGCAATATTCTTCCACTTTTCCTTTCTTACATAAATATAAAGGCGGCGTAGCAATGTATAAATATCCCTGTTCAATCAGTTCCTTCATATGACGGAAGAAAAAAGTCATAATCAATGTTGCAATGTGGCTACCATCCACATCGGCATCAGTCATGATAATGATTTTATGATAACGAAGCTTTTTTATATTCAACTCCTTGCTATCATCTTCGGTCCCGATAGTAACGCCTAAAGCGGTATATATATTGCGTATTTCTTCACTTTCAAGAACTTTATGCGGCATTGCTTTCTCTACATTCAGAATTTTACCACGTAAAGGTAGGATAGCCTGAAACTGACGGCTTCGTCCCTGTTTAGCCGTTCCACCGGCTGAGTCCCCTTCGACAAGGAATAATTCGCATTTTTCAGGATCTTTATCGGCACAATCGGCCAGTTTTCCTGGTAATCCACCACCTGATAACGGCGACTTACGTTGTACCATTTCACGTGCCTTGCGTGCTGCATAACGCGCTGTTGCTGCCAGGATTACTTTTTCAACTATAATACGGGCTGCTTTCGGATTCTCTTCAAGATAATTTCCGAGAGCTTCACCTACAGCCATATCAACCGAACCCATTACTTCATTGTTTCCAAGTTTGGTTTTTGTTTGACCTTCAAATTGTGGTTCCTGAACTTTAATGGAAATAACGGCTGTCAATCCCTCGCGAAAATCATCACCATTAATTTCGATTTTCAGTTTCTCAAGCATTTTACTGTCTTCGGCATATTTTTTCAATGTACGGGTCAGTCCGCGACGGAAACCTGCCAAATGTGTTCCTCCTTCAATGGTGTTGATGTTATTTACGTAAGAGTGTACGTTTTCATTGTACGACGTGTTGTATGTCATGGCAATTTCAACCGGGGTCCCGTTTTTTTCGGTTGAAATATGAATAATATTCTCAATCAGTGGTTCGCGTGCTTCGTCAATATATTCAACAAATTCTTTTAAGCCTTCGGTTGAATGGAATACTTCCATTTTAAAAGTTCCATCTTCATTCAAAACTCTTTTATCAGTCAGTGAAAGTGTAATTCCGGCATTTAGAAATGACAATTCACGTAAGCGATTTGCCAGAATATCCCATTTGTAAACCGATTCGATAAAAATACTGCTGTCGGGAAGGAAAGTAGTCAGCGTTCCGTTTGTAGTGGAAGTACCGATTTCTTTTACAGGATATTTAGGCGTACCACATTCGTATTCCTGCATATACAGTTTCCCGTTACGTGAAACTTCCACATGTAACAAGGTAGAAAGTGCATTCACACACGATACCCCTACACCATGTAATCCTCCTGAAACTTTGTAACTTCCATGGTCGAATTTACCGCCGGCATGAAGAACAGTCATAACAACTTCCAATGCCGATTTGCCTTCTTTTTCGTGCATATCGACAGGAATGCCACGTCCGTTATCAATAACTGTAATAGAATTATTTTCGTTGATAAATACCTGAATGTTATTACAAAATCCGGCCATTGCCTCATCGATTGAATTATCCACCACTTCGTATACTAAATGGTGTAACCCTTTAATACCGATATCACCAATGTACATGGCAGGGCGTTTGCGTACTGCTTCCAATCCTTCAAGCACTTGAATGCTACTTGCACCATAATTGGCACTTGCAACGTTTCTTGCAACGTTTCTTGCTGTTTCTACTTCGTTCATTTTTATTATAAGTTGTTTGTTTCTACTTGTTTGTTGTTTTATTGTCCTTGCTTCTCCAGATCTTGATTCGTATCTAAAAAAACACACAAATATACCACAATTAATTGACATAAACGCTATTATTCGGGAGTATTTTGCTTTTGATTTGACAGAAAAGCCAAATACAAAGAGCATAAAAAAACGTTTCTGTATTTTATAAAGGAACAGTTTTATACTTCTACTTGAAGGTTTTTAAGCCACCAAAATGATAAGAGTTGTTATACTGATTCTTGAATCAGATACAAAATGACAATTTGAATGCCCAATTTTTGTTCTCAAACAAATTCACTTTCCTTTTTGTTATTAATCCGATTAGAAGTATGTATATTTGCATATAAATACTTAGTTAAAAGATATGCCAACAATCAGTGAATTCTTTGGTATCTATATTCAGATAATGTTTCTGGATCATAATCCCCCACATTTTCATGCCAGATATGGAAATCAAAAGGTAATTATTGAAATTGAAAGTGGACTTGTGAAAGGCGAAATGTCTGAAAGAGCTTTACGTCTGATTTTTGAATGGAAGGATTTGCACAAAGAAGAACTAAAGCAAGCTTGGGAAAAAGCTAAAAATGGTGAACAACCGGATAAAATTGAACCTTTAAAATAAATGAATATGTTTACAGAAGTTAGTAGTGCTGAATATATTGGGGATTATAAAGTGAGTGTTCTTTTTAATGATGGAGTCAAGAAAATAATTGATTTCTATGAAATTTTATTTATTCACGATTACCCTGCATTCAGACCTTTAAAGAATCTTGAAGTTTTTAGAAAATTCAATGTAACTGATACGCTTGAATGGGATAATGGAAATATCGATATTGCGCCGGAAACAATGTATGAAATGGGTGAAATAGTACATGTAAATAAAATTGAATATTTAATATGATTATTTTACAAACGGGGTGGTTTTAAGCCACCCCGTTTGTAAAATAACAATTATTCTAAAATCTCGTTATCGTGCATTTCTTTTAAAAAGGTAACAAAATCATTTTTCCTGTCAGATTCCATCCATTCCATACTTCGACGGGGGTGAGCATTCAATGCGCCTGAAATCAGGTAAGGAATGTGATAACCCCATTCTATTTCCTGTTGCAATGGATGGATATAATCCTGAATGACCTGTAGTAAAGGCAACAAACGGTACTTTGGATTTTTAAGGAATGCAATTAGTATTTCTATCGGGCAATTCCCTGCTCCGCGTCCTAATCCCAGTAAGGTTGCATCAAGCATAGTACACCCTTCCATCAGGGCAGTGTAGGTATTCGACATGGCCATTTGCATGTTGTTGTGCGCATGGATTCCGATTTCCTTCCCGGGCAGTGCTTTCATATATTTACGAACCAAATGCTGGATGGATTCAATGTACATACTTCCGAAACTATCCACGGCATAAAACACATTGACCCGTGATTTGGCAATATCTTTCAGAGCTTCGTCAAGTTCCAGTTCGCCTACCGTTGAAACTGCCATCAGGTTAATGCAGGTCTCATACCCTTTATCAATGCAATGATGAGCCAGAGCGATAGCTTTATCCACCTGATGTACGTAACATGCCACCCGAATCATGTTCAGTGCACTGTCGGCAGCCATAGGTATGTCGGTGAGTTCAATCCTGCCGATATCAGCCATAGCCGAAAGCTTCAGGTTGGTTTCATTCTTCCCGACAATCCGTTCCAGGTCTTTTTGATGACAAAATTTCCATGGCCCCATTTCTTTCCGGTCGAAGGCTTTTTCACTACTCAGATAGCCTATTTCCATATAATCTATCCCGGCTTCCACACAGGCAGAATATACCCCCCTGACAAAATCATCACTGAATTGCCATTTATTCATCAAACCACCGTCACGAACTGTGCAGTCCATTACTTTAATATCCTGTTTGTACATTTTTTAAAAATTAGTGAACCCCCACCCTCCATAAAAGGTTAGTCATGAGTTAATATCATTTTTTATATCTTTTAGTCCCTGAAACCTTCAAACCCAATAAACCAGTCAACCAATCAACTCAATCAACCAATCAACCAATCAACCATTTCCCTTTCTTTCAAGTATCTCCAGTTCTTTTCCAATATTATGGTCCACCAGAAACCTGAAAATCTGTTCAAAGGTATTTTTGTCAAGTCCATGCTTTTCAGCCCATTCACCCCGTACTTTAATCACATGATCCTTACGGTTAAGTGCAACAACGCTTTGTACATCTGTTTTGAACTTTACAATTTCACTCACATATTGAAACCTCAATCCGAAAAGGGCAATAATCTCCTGGTCAATACGGTCTATTTGTTCGCGTATTTCCTCTTTACTGGTACATTCGGAAGGATTCTTTGCAGGTATCAAAATAATCGGTTTATTACTTTTGGTTTAAAATTCGTACAAAAATAGGAATTTTGTTTTAATTACTCAAACAATTCTTCCTTTTTGATTCCAGAATGAAATTCTAAATTTACTTTGACAGAATCTATTTATATTTTTCAAATTCAGGTTAATTTCTTTCTGTCGATTTATTATATAATTTCCCGTTAGATTTATTTCTCTGCTGTTTGTTTGTATAGTTGGAATATTAATATCTACAGGGGATACTTGTATGGAGTAAGCAACATCATGAATTACCGGGATTAAAAAAAGCTTGGAACTTTCAATATGGTTTTTTCGGGATTACAAACCAAATATTTCAACTGTTTTTTAAAATTTGGTTAGATTTTCGTAACCTTTTTGCAGCATTTAAATACAAAAACAATTAAACAGAAAATAATAAGCAATAAAAAAGTATATAATAAGATTCTATATAGGATTTTATTTTATACTTTTTATTTACTTATTATTAGCTTATTATCTCTTTATTTTTGTAAATGCTATAAAAATGTTACTAAAATGCTAAAAAGATGCTACATAAACACCAGATTGACGGTTAAACCCGATTGACAAACGCTTTTAAAATCATATCAATCAACGATTTAATTAGTAATTATTTTTGAATAAACCTATTCATCCAAAAAACTGAACAACAAAAACTCTGCATGAACTCTACAGTGTACTTCGGTTGCCTCCTTTTGTGGGTTTCTATTTTTTCTTTTTATCTTATTCTATTTTGATGACCTCGTGGTAAATTGGTACTAAATTGTAAATATATTCGTTTCTCAATAAGCCGGTTTATCTCAATTACCGGATAAAAAAAACCGGTGGAATGATTTTACATCACCCCACCGGTAAATTCTATATATGGATTTGAGATTTAGAGCAGCTCCACGCTTCTCTTAACAAAATTTGCAAGGGCTTCACCTTTCAGCATATTGCTTGCCAGAAGTGCCAAATCAATCAATTGACGAACCTGTTTTGTTTCGCCGGCAAACGATTTTAAGATCGCTTTTTTGTTGTCGGTTAGTTCATCTATCTTCTTTTGCAATTCTTCCAGTTCGGTTTTTTCAGTTGCCGGAATTTCTTCTGTTTTTTTATCCTTATGGCTCTCTTTTAGCTTATCCTGTTTGGTTTTCACATCCGATATTTCGGAGGCAATCGGAGCAATACTTACACTGCAGGCAGCTTCTTCATCACTCAATATCTTTTCAATAATTGGATGAGCTGTATTGACCACTAAATTGTAACTATCAGGCATTTCACCATAGAAATTCATCATTCCACCACCACCTTGTAGTGCCGACATTTCTTTCATACGGCGCATAAACTCGTTTTGAGTAATGAAAACAGGGCTTGTAGCAGCATCCAATTGCTCAAAAGTAACAATGAAGTTCGTTTTATCCATTACAGGAATTTGTGAATCAAACACTGTTATCAGTGAATCGCGTTGATCGGTTGTAAGGGTAACTTTGCCGGTATCCTCCTTTTGAATGATCTTATCAATCACATCACTATCTACACGAACGAAACGAGTCTTTTCAAATTTCTGTTCCAGCTGACTGACTACATGAACGTCGAGTTGACCGTCCATAATCAGTACATCATAGCCTTTGTCTTTGGCATGTTGAATATAACTGTACTGTTCGTCGCTGTTATTGGCATACAGGTAAATCAGGTCACCGTTTTTGTCTTTCTGATTCTCTCCTACCAGGGTTTTATATTCTTCGAATGTAAAGTATTTGCCATCTATGTTTTTAAGCAAAGCAAATTTCTCTGCCCGTTCATAGAATTTCTCGTCACTCAACATTCCGTATTGAATAAAGAGTTTCAGGTTATCCCATTTCTCTTCGAATTGAGTACGGTCTGCCTTGAATATTTCGTTCAACCGGTCAGCTACTTTTTTTGTAATGTACCCTGAAATTTTCTTTACATTGGCATCACTTTGCAAATAACTACGTGAAACATTTAAAGGAATATCAGGAGAATCGATCACACCATGCAATAAAGTCAAATATTCAGGAACAATGTTTTCAACATGATCGGTAACATATACCTGATTGCAATACAACTGAATCTTGTTGCGTTGCATTTCGATGTTATTCTTGATTTTAGGGAAATACAGGATTCCTGTGAGGTGGAACGGATAATCCACATTCAGGTGAATGTGGAAAAGGGGATCTTCAGCCATTGGATTCAACTCATGATAAAATGCGTTGTAATCTTCTTCTGTCAGGTCGGCAGGCTTACGAGTCCAGGCAGGATTCGTAATGTTGATGATGTTGTCGTTTTCAGTCTCAACATTCTTTCCATCTTTCCATTCTTTTTTCTTGCCGAAAGCAATTTCAATCGGAAGAAATTTGCAATATTTGGTCAACAGTTCCTGAACTTTTGTGTCTTCCAGGAAGTCTTTATTGTCATCATCAATATGCAATACTATTTCTGTTCCACGATCGCCTTTTATGGTGTCTTCCAGTGTATATTCGGGATCGCCTTTACATGACCAGTGTTGGGCAGCAGTTTCCGGTAAATAGGATTGGGTGAAAATTTCAACCTTTTTAGATACCATAAACGACGAATAGAAACCAAGTCCAAAATGTCCGATAATAGCCTGAGCATCGTCTTTGTATTTCTCCAGAAACTCTTCGGCTCCCGAGAAAGCAATCTGATTGATGAATTTATCTATTTCATCGGCAGTCATACCAATACCACGATCGGTAATGGTGAGTGTACCTTTCTTTTTATCCACATTTATGCGCACGGTGAGGTCGCCCAGTTCGCCTTTAAAGTCGCCTACTGCAGCCAGTGTTTTCAGTTTTTGGGTGGCATCCACTGCATTCGATACTAATTCACGCAGAAAAATCTCGTGATCGCTGTACAAAAATTTCTTGATAACGGGGAAGATATTGTCACTCGTTACCCCAATGTTTCCTTTAGCCATTGTTCTATATTAGTTAATTAGTTGATTATGTTAATTAGTTAAATTGTTCGGGACGGAGTAAAATTTAGATATGTACTCCGACTTCCGGAAACAGCATTAGACAAATAAAGTGCCAAGGGTGGGAGGGTGACAGAATGACATAAAACAATGCATAATGTATATTGCATAATCCATAATGTGGCGGTTTTGACAGCGAAAATATTTCATAAAGATAAAAAGAACCGACTGAACATAGTAGTAACTGTTCAGCCGGTTCTTTTAATTGCAATCTGAAGACTGTTTTGTCAAGGTTTGCAAAACTGAACTAACACGGGGGAAGAAGTGTTTATTGTTCTGTTTTTTGTAAAGCAATTATTTTTAATATGTTAGACATACTATTACAGGTATTTATACACAAAATAATTAAATAATTATTTATTTTTTCTAATATTATTTGGATATTCAAAATAAACACTCTACATTTGTAGAGTAAACTATATTATTGTAGAGTATGAATCTATCTAAAGCAGAAGAACAACTGATGGAAATCATCTGGAATCACGAAAAAGCATTCCTAAAAGACATCATAGAAAGTTATCCAGATCCGAAGCCAGCTGGTACAACAGTGTCAACACTCCTGAAACGAATGCAGGATAAAGACGTAGTGGCTTTTCGTTTGTTTGGGAATTCAAGAGAATATTATCCACTCGTTAAGAAAGAAGACTACTTTTCGAAACATTTGGGTGAAATGGTGAAGGGGTTTTTCAATAACTCAGCCTTGCAGTTTGCTTCCTTTTTTACCACGACAAGCAATTTGTCTGAAGAGGAATTGAAGGAGTTGAAAAAAATTGTAGAACAAGAGATCAACCGGAAAAAACATGATAGCTTATCTTGTTAAAGCAGTGCTTTGTGCACTTTTTTTTCTCCTCGCATATATGCTTTTCCTTGAGAAGGAAAACATGCATCGATTCAAACGGGTCTATCTGCTTGGTAGTTTGGTTTTGTCCATGTCTATACCATTGGTCAAAGTACAAGTTGCAGTACCATTAGTGGCGAGAGATCCAAGTGGCATACAGATAGAAAATAAGGCTGATGTTTCAGGATATAAGGATGTATCTGCTGGGATTACCGCTAATCCGATAACAATTCATAAACCTGAACATTCTTCAATTGATTTTACGCTTTGGCTTCAACTGCTATATGCATCCATAACGATTCTTCTTCTTTTGAGATTGGGACGAAATCTGGCAAGCTTTTATTTCTCAATCAAAAAAGGACAACTCATTATGCATTCGGATAAAAAAATTGTTCTTCTTAAGACAAAAGTTCCACCATACAGTTTTGGTAATTACATCTACTTAAACAAAGACGACTACGAAAAAGGACATATTGCTAACGAAATCATCTGTCACGAGCAAGCTCATGTCTGTCAAAAACATTCCTTGGACATTATTTTCATCGAACTACTTATTGCTGTATGTTGGTTCAACCCGGTTTTATATTTATATCGGTTGAAAATAAAGCAAAATCATGAGTTCCTAGCAGACGAAACCGTTCTGAAAACCAATAAAGACATACTCGCGTATCAAAACATACTGATCAGTATAATTAGCAACAATGGAAGTGCAGGCCTCGCTTCCGCAATTAATTATTCAATCATTAAAAAAAGATTTATTATGATGACCAGAAAAACATCAAAGAAAAAAGCGTGGTGGAGCAAAGCCATGCTTGTGCCGGCCTTTGTGGTCGCAGTGTTCCTGTTTTCGACACAGTCGGTTGCAAACAACTCGTCAAACGTTTTAGATGCTACCCCTGCTAGTATCAAGATCTCTGAGGATAGCTTAATCGTCCCCGGTAAAGGTATTTCTGCCGAATTGCAAAAAGAATACCAAACCATTGTGAATAAGTATATTTTGGAAAGAAAACCCAATGGAGTTATAAGTTGGATTAAGTATGTGCCAGATGATGTCGATTTTAATAGATTGTATATGATCTATGTTCAGATGGACAAAGCTCAACGAAATATTACTCAGTTGATAGGGTTCAATGGGCCGTTCACTCCCATGAATTTTCGCTCTCCAAACAAAGATGAATGGAATTCAGCCAAGAGAGCTAACATATTATGGTTTAATGGCAAACAAGTTGAACTTTCCGCTCTGAACAAATACAATCGACATGATATCTATTTTTTCTCAAGTTGCTTTATTAGTGACAAAAAAATCTATCAAGCTGTATTATGGACAAAAGACGGATACAACACGTACATGCAGCAGCACAAGGAAGGAGTTAGATTGTCCGAACTACTGGCAATAAGACCACAAGTATGGTTCACAACTGGCATAAAATCTACGCCACCCCGAATAAAACGAACGAAATAAAGAAGCGAAAAAAGAATCCCGGCTGACAAAGGCTGGGGTTTTTTATTCGCTCATTTTTTGTTCAGGCAAGTGTCTTGGGTCTGTTATTCAACTAAAATATCTGATAAAAAATAAACAGGGACGTAAACTTTACTCCAGCAAACGGGAGTCTCCATACCTGTGCTATTCAAAACTATAAATTCTTATCTTTTTCTGTATTGAAGGTTATGGAGAAATGCGCCAGCATTGAATAAAGAGGGCGGAAATCACAACTCGTAGAATTGAATGTGCATATTCAAATTTAGTTCAGGATGAATGTTCTGTCATTTATCCATATTTTGACTAAAGTCTATGAATAAATCAGAACATTCTGATTTATTCATAGACTTTGATTATATTTGCATTGTAATTTATTTAAAAATTATATGAAACGTAAGATTTTACAGCAATTGATAAATTGGAAAAATAATCCGAAACGGATGCCACTTATTGTTAATGGTGCACGTCAGGTTGGGAAAACATATATCTTAAAAGAGTTTGGAAATCGGCATTATAGTCAGGTTGTATATATCAATCTAGAAACCAATCTGTCAGTAAATTCTTATTTTGATACAGACATTAACCCATTACGAATTATTCAATATCTGGAAACTGTAAACAATACCCGCATTATTCCCGGCGAAACACTGATTATTTTAGATGAAATACAATCCTGCACACGGGCATTGACTTCTTTGAAATCATTTTGTGAAGAAGCACCGGAATTTCATATAGTGGCTGCCGGTAGTTTATTTGGTGTAGCCTTAAACAGAGAGAAGTTTTCTTATCCTGTGGGTAAAGTCGACGAACTTTCGATGTTTCCAATGGATTTAGAGGAGTTTCTTTGGGCGATGGACAGAGAACTGTTAAGTTACGAAATAATTAATCATTTTACCAGTAACGAAGCTATGCCGGATATTTTACACTTTCAGGCGTTGGATTTATACAAACAATATCTCATTGTAGGAGGTATGCCAGCTGCTGTACTTGAATTTATTGAAACGAAGAGTCTTATTACTGCAACCGATATTCAAAATCGCATATTGAATGAATATATTGCTGATATGGTAAAATATGCCAGTGCGACTACAAGTGTAAAAATCCGTGCATGCTATAATTCAATACCAACACAATTGGCAAAAGAAAATAAAAAGTTTCAATATAAAATGGTGCAGAGAGGTGGTACTGCCAGTATTTTTGGGGAGTCAATCGAATGGCTCAACTATGCAGGTGTTGTACTTAAATGTCAAAAAATCACACATGGCTTTTTGCCTATCGCAGCTTATGTTGATGGGAGTGATTTTAAACTTTATATGAGCGATATCGGAATGCTTATTATAAAATCACGTATGCCAAATCAAATAATACTTTCGGAAATTGACGAAGATAATGGCTTTATGGGGGTTATAAGCGAAAATTATGTAGCACAGGCATTAGTAAGTAATAACTTTCCACTTTATTATTGGAAAAATGAAAATACGGCTGAACTCGATTTTGTTCTTCAAATCTCCGGAAAAGTGATACCCGTCGAAGTAAAGACCGGTAATCGGACCAAATCAGTTAGTCTGTCGATGTTTGTAAAGAAATATAACTGTCCCTATTCAATTCGAATTTCTAAAAAGAATTTTGGTTTTGAAAATAATATCAAATCGGTACCACTATATGCTGTATTTTGCATAAAACTCAATTAAAGTCTATGATATTATCAGAATAATTTGATTATTTCATTTTACTTCAATTGAAGGTTTACTCTTTTGCCTATAAATTGCCTAAAGTAGAGTTGAATCTATTTATAGGTAAAAATGAATTCTGCGAATTTAAAAATATACCGATATTTTATTAGAAATAAATTCATTTATCCCTAACTTTAATACAAAAAAAAAGAATTAAACCGTCATTTTGATACAAAATATTGTGAATTATACCCTGACTTTGAAACATTATTCATATCTTTGTGGTATAAACTATTGAAATACTATCTTTTATGTTTCAGAGAAATGCAACAGAACAATTGAAAAAGTGGGCTGAAAAGGAGAATAGAAAACCTTTGATTCTTAGAGGAGCGAGACAAGTTGGAAAAACTACATTAATTCATGAGTTTGGCAAGGAGTTTAGTAACTATCTATATATCAATCTTGAAGATAAGCAATCTACCGCTATTTTTGATACTGCCAAAGGGATTGATGATGTATTAACCACTATATATTTGTATTGTAACAAAGCCCGAACCGATGGAAAAACATTGCTTTTTATTGATGAAATTCAAAATTCGGCTAATGCGATTTCTAAGCTTCGTTATTTCTACGAAGAAATTCCATCACTTTTTGTTATTGCTGCCGGCTCATTGTTGGAAAGTTTGATTGATGTCCATATTTCATTTCCTGTGGGGAGAGTAGAATACATGGCCATTTATCCCTGTACTTTCAATGAATTTTTAGGTGCTTTGGGAGAAATAGAACTTCAAAAAGCACTTATTTCAGGTTCTATTCCAGATGCACTACATTTAAAATCAATGAATTTATTCAACACATATACTTTGATTGGCGGTATGCCAGAGGTGGTGAATCATTACTCCAAACACAAAGACTTAGTGGCATTAAATGATATTTATGAAAGTTTGTTAATTGGATACAAAGATGATGTGGAAAAGTATTCACATAATCAAACAATGACACAAGTCATACGGTACATTCTTCAGGAAGGATGGGCTTTTGCTGCACAATCCATTTCATTGGGCAATTTTGCGGGCTCTGCATACAAATCACGCGAGATGGGTGAGGCCTTTCGCACATTAGAAAAAACAATGCTGTTGGAACTGGTATATCCCACTTTAAGTTATTCTATACCAGTGACTCGCGAATTAAGACGTTCACCAAAATTGATATGGTTCGACACCGGGCTAGTGAATTATTCGGCAAAACTTCAAAAAGAAGTTTTTGGTGCCAGGGATATTCAAGATGCCTGGCGTGGAAGAATTGCAGAACAAATAGTGGCACAAGAACTCATTGCAAAAGATTATAGAGTATCGAATAAAAGAACATTTTGGGTAAGAGATAAAAAAGGCTCTCAGGCAGAAGTAGATTTTGTCATTCAACATGAGAATATGTTGATTCCCATTGAGGTGAAATCAGGACATAATGGCAAGCTGAAATCTTTGCACAGTTTTATGGAAAAAACAAATCATTCAATCGCGGTTCGTGTTTGGTCAAACTCCTTTTCTGTCGATAAAGTTACAACCTATACCGGTAAAAACTTCGAACTTTATAACATCCCTTTTTACTATGTTGGAATTTTAGAAAAGTTATTACCCAAATAAAATAGTTTATTTGTTTACGAAGTGATCTTACTATTGCTATTTTATTTGAATTGTTTACTATATCAATCCTCAAAAAATCACTATTTTACTTACCTACTATACCAATTTAGTGAAAAATATCGTATCTTTGCGCGCGAAAATAAGATGTTTAAAAAGAAAAATGTAATTTTATGAATGTAGTTACAAAAACCATCACATTGGGTGATGGACGTACCATTTCTGTAGAAACAGGAAAATTGGCTAAACAAGCTGATGGATCTGTAATGGTTCGCATGGGTAACACCATGCTGTTGGCCACCGTTTGTTCGGCCAAAGATGCTACTCCGGGAACGGACTTTATGCCACTATCGGTGGATTATAAAGAAAAGTTTGCTTCTTTTGGTCGTTTTCCGGGCGGTTTCCTTCGTCGTGAAGGTCGTGCTTCGGATTATGAAATTTTAGTGTCACGTCTTGTGGATCGTGCATTACGTCCTTTGTTTCCGGATGACTTTCATGCGGATACTTTTGTTACCGTAACACTTTTCTCGTCTGATGGTGTTGATATTCCTGACGCATTAGCCGGTTTGGCTGCTTCAGCTGCATTGGCAGTATCGGATATACCTTTCAATGGCCCGATTTCTGAATGTCGTGTAGCCCGTGTCGATGGTAAATTTATTGTGAACCCAACATTTGCTCAATTAGTAGATGCAGATATGGAAATCATGGTTGCTGCCACACTTGACAACATAATGATGGTTGAAGGTGAAATGAAAGAAGTCAGCGAGGATGATTTGCTGAATGCAATGAAAGTAGCTCATGAAGCTATAAAAGTTCAATGCCAAATGCAGTTGGAATTAATGGAAGCAGTTGGCAAGACGGTGAAACGTACTTATTGCCATGAAGAAAAGGACGAAGATCTGAAAAAAGATGTCTGGGCCAAAACATATGACAAAGCGTATGCTCTGGCAACTGCCTGCAATGCAGATAAACACTCACGAAGTGACAACTTTGAAGCTGTAAAAGAAGAATACATTGCTGCTCTGGATCCTGAAGATGCTGCTGCTAAAAAAGGATTAATTAACAAATACTACGAGCAGGTAGAAAAAGAAGCCATGCGTCGTTCAATTCTGGATGAAGGCAAACGTCTTGATGGTCGTAAAACTACCGAAATCCGTCCTATCTGGTCGGAAGTGGATTATTTACCCGGAGCTCATGGTTCGGCTATATTTACACGTGGTGAAACACAATCGCTGACTACTGTTACATTGGGTACCAAAATGGATGAAAAACTGGTTGATGAAGCATTGGTTCGTGGTAAAGAACGTTTCCTGCTACACTATAATTTTCCACCTTTCTGTACAGGAGAAGCCCGTGCATCACGTGGAGTCGGTCGTCGTGAAATAGGTCATGGAAATTTAGCTTTTCGTGCACTTAAAAATATGATTCCTGAAAACTATCCATATGTAGTTCGTGTTGTTTCGGATATTCTGGAATCAAACGGTTCGTCGTCAATGGCCACAGTTTGTGCCGGAACACTGGCGTTGATGGATGCAGGTGTTGAAATCAAAAAACCGGTTTCAGGTATTGCTATGGGTTTGATCTCTGAAAATAAAGGTAAAAACTTTGCTGTTTTGTCGGATATTTTAGGAGACGAAGATCACTTAGGCGATATGGACTTTAAAGTAACAGGTACTAAGGATGGCATTACTGCCACCCAAATGGATATCAAAGTAGATGGTCTTTCTTTCGAAATACTTGAAAAAGCATTGAGTCAGGCAAAAATAGGCCGTATGCATATTCTTGGTAAAATTCAGGAAACACTGGCTGCTCCACGTGAAGAAATGAAACCTAATGCACCACGTATTGTCGTGATGTTCATTCCGAAAGAAATGATTGGTGCCATCATAGGGCCTGGAGGAAAAATTATCCAGAACATGCAGGCTGAAACAGGTGCCAATATTACCATTGAAGAAATCGGTGATCAGGGACGTGTTGAAATTGCAGCAAACAATAAGACTGCTATCGATGCTGCTATTGCCAAAATCAAAGGCATTGTTGCTATTCCTGAAGTAGGTGAAACTTATCCTTCGAAAGTAAAATCAGTGATGCCTTACGGTGCATTTGTTGAATTTATGCCGGGTAAAGAAGGTTTATTACATATTTCGGAAATCGACTGGAAACGCATTGAAACCATGGATCAGTCGGGTATCAAAGAAGGCGACATCATTGATGTGAAACTGTTGGATATTGATCCGAAAACAGGTAAATTCAAATTATCACGCAAAGCATTGATGCCACGTCCTCCACGTGAAGAAAAACCGGTAACTGAATAATTCAATTATCAACTAAAAAAAAGCTGCAATCCATGGATTGCAGCTTTTTTGTTTCTATAATTTGATTGATCTATGGTCTGTAACCTGAATCCTCAAGAATCTTCTGATAATTATTTTCCTTCATTAAATCGGTTAACGATTTATTCGGGTTCTTATTCATATAACTCTGGACAATTTGCCACCCAAGCCATGTCCCCATTCTACCCGGTGAATCCTGTGACAGGGGAGCTGTGAAGGGTGCATCATTCATATATTTCCTGATAAGCATTACATCTGTCGAAAATAAATGTTTCTGATCGATAATATATCCCCATACCTGTTTTTCGTTCGTCTTGGCCCATTTCCATTGCTCAGCACTATAACCCATGATGTTTTCCGGCTTTTCTTCGGGCATAAAAACCGACAGAAGATACATGACTTTTCCACGAAAAAGCATATTATCCATCAATCTGTACTCCGAACTATTCATAACAAACATCCTGAAAAGAGTTGCTGAAACTAAATCTGTTGCCAGACATTCCCGGCGCATATTATAGGTCATATACCTGTACATGAAATTCTTGTAGGCCGGATAGTTACTACCTAAATAAAAATCAGTTCCAATACCAATAAATTTATTGTTCATTATGATTGACCGGTTGAACCCTGAAACAAAGAAGTAAATTTCTGGTAGTTTTACACCAGGGAAATAATAATGAATATAAGTATAAGCATCTGAAACCTGCTTTTCAATATCCGTAATATTTTGAAAAGTCTGCAATGTCTTTTTATTGACAGATTTAAAAGCTTTATCAGTCAAAAATTGATGGAACAGGTTCCCGACAGCTACTGTGTCAGTCGCTGCAGTATCCAGAATATCTGAAGTGAAAGCCGGTAAAAAATCAGGATACCGTGAATACAAACTATCTAACCCGACTTTCATGTTAGTTGTGTCGAGCGATAACAAATCTTTGTCAAACCGGTGAATCTTTACGTCAACACGGTTTTTTGCGGTGTCAATTTTAAACCGGTTATTATTTGTGCATGATCCTAATATTAAAATCAGACAACAACTGTAGATAATAAGTAAATAACTCTTTTTCATTTGTAAGATTTTATAGAAAAGCGCAAATACAATTTTCAAATTGTATTTGCGCTCATTAATTATATTGAATTTATTTACGACTTTTAATCGCTTTTTGTTGTTCTTGTTGCATCTTTTCCAACCGACTCATAAACCCACTTTTCTTTGCAGGTTTTTTGGCGTTTATAGATCGTTTTGCATGAAGTTCCTCTAACATTTTCTTCTCGTCAACTGTAGCACGGATTGCATAAGTCTGTATAATAGAAATTAATGTTGAAATAAAATAGTAGTAACTTAACCCTGAAGCATAATTGTTAAACATAAACAAGAACATTAAAGGCATTAAATACATCATCCATTTCATCATGCCACCTCCCATTTGATCATTTGTAGGAGTATTAGCCATGTTTAGTTTTGTAAATACAATATTCGTTGCTGTCATTAACAGACAGAATAAACTGATATGGTTTCCAAAGCCAAAAGGAACAGTGAAAGGTAATTTCATGATCGAATCGTAGGCTGATAAATCGGTTGCCCATAAAAAACTCTGTTGACGTAATTCAATCGCTGCCGGGAAGAAACTAAACATAGCGAACAAAATTGGCATCTGTAATAAAGTAGGCAAACAACCACTCATTGGACTAACACCGACTTTACTGTACAAATCCATAGTGGCCTTTTGTCGTTCTGCTGATTTATCTGCAGGTATTTTTGCATTTATTTCATCTATCTCAGGCTTCAAAACCCGCATTTTGGCACTTGAAATATAGGACTTGTAAGTTAATGGAAATAAAACCAATTTTATTACTACTGTCATCAGTAAAATGATGAGTCCGAAATTACTCATAAACATACTGAAGAAATTGAACATTGGAATGATGGCAAAGCGGTTTACCCATCCAAATATACCCCATCCCAGCGGAATTAATTTGTTTAATTGTAAATCAGAACCGGCTTTTGTACCATTATCAATGGCAGAGAGTATTTTATACTGGTTTGGTCCGAAGAAAAAACGGAATGTGGTTGGTATTTTTCCGGTTGGATCAAACGGAACCGTCATTTCGGAAGTGTACGCTTTTAAATTTCCTGTGTTTTCATTTTCAAGTGTACTTTTCAATGAAACAGAATTCATTGCATCATCAGCAATGAGTATACTGCTGAAAAACTGATCTTTGAAAGCAATCCATTTTACTCTATTTGTTAGTTTCTTTTCATCATTTTTGCTTTCGCTGAGTTTTTCAACATCATCGGCAACATATTTATATTGAATCGAAGAATAACGGTCTTCAAATTTACGTCCTTTTTCCTGTTGACGAATTATAGACGACCATTGCATATCCAATGAGTTTGTTCCTGAAGGCATTACTGTATTCATACCGTTGGCTTTCAACCCGAAACTAACCATATAACTTTTAGGAGGCAATGTATACGCAAAATCAAGAAAGGCATTTCCTGTAGTTTTCAATCGTAAAATCAATGTCTGATTTCCCTTTATATCTTTTGTTATGCCAGATACCGGTTCGAAATATAAACTGGAACTGTTTAGAACACGATTATTATTGGTAACAAAAGTAAATCCGGTATTACTCTCTTTTGCATCGAACAATATCAATGGCAGAGAATTATTTAAAGAATCACGTTTAAAATATTTTTTTAATAGGACAGAATAAATCCGACCACCTTTATTGCTGATTGTTATTTTAACAAGATCGTTTTCGATGGTGTAAAATTTCTCTGTCCCTTGAGCTGAAGCACTGAAATCGCCAAAGATGTCTGCGGTTTTTACTTTCGATGTTGAATCATTAACAGCCAATGAATCTTTTGCAACAACTCCTTTTGAAACTTTTCCGACAAGTTCAGCTTTGTTTTGTTCAACCAAAGTAATAGAATCGTTGTAACGTTTTACAGCCAGATCTTTTTCACTAGGTTTATTTAACTGTGAAAATCCAATAACTATAAGTGCTATCAGAACAAATCCCAGAATTGTATTTTTATCCATAAATATATAATTAACAATTTTATTTAGTTTAATTTTCTATGCATGATCATAGTTTTCAAATCTCGTTAACCTATTTTGTTATTGCAGCCTTTATAAAGTTGATAAACAAAGGATGCGGATTAACTACCGTGCTGCTGTACTCAGGGTGAAATTGCACTCCTATATACCATTTATGTGATTTTAGCTCAATAATTTCTACTAAATCGGATTCTACATTCATTCCGCTACAAATCATGCCTGCTTTTTCAAATTCTTCTTTAAAGGCATTATTAAATTCAAAACGGTGACGATGACGTTCGCTTATATTTTCTTTGCCATAGATTTCGTAAGCTTTGGTTCCTTTTTTTAATTTGCATTTAAAAGCTCCCAAACGCATACTTCCTCCCAGATTCAGTATGTTCTTTTGTTCATCCATGATGTCTACTACATTATGAGTAGTATTCGGATCGATTTCAGTACTGTTTGCATCGGCATAGCCCAACACATTCCGGGCGAATTCAACCGACATGGTTTGCATTCCCATACATATTCCCAAACTGGGAATATTGTGTTCACGGGTATATTTCAATGCCACAAATTTACCTTCCATACCACGTTGCCCAAATCCGGGTGCAACAATAATTCCATCAAGATTTCCTAATTTCTTTTCAACATTAGTTTCATCCAATTTATCGGAAAGTATCAATTCCAGTTTAAGCTTTTTATTGTTGTAAGCACTGGCATGGAGTAATGATTCAATAATTGACTTATAAGCATCAGGCAACTGTACATATTTACCGACGATACCTATCTTGACTTCCTCAGTGGCATTTTCAAGTTTTTCAACAAAAGCAATCCATTTTGTCATGTCGGCTTCCGGAGTCTTTTCAAGGTCAAAACCCATTTTAGTCAAAACAACTTCATCCAGTTTTTCCTGTTGCATGTTCAACGGGACACGGTAAATGGTTGAAACATCAATGGATTGCATGACTGCACTAGTTTCTACATTACAAAACAGAGCTACTTTTTTGCGTATCTCTGCTGAAATATTATGCTCGGTACGTAATACAAGGATATCAGCCTGAACTCCTTCTTCCTGTAATGCTTTTACAGAATGTTGGGTAGGTTTAGTCTTCAACTCTTTTGACGCAGCAAGATAAGGGACTAATGTAAGATGAATTATTAATGCATTTTTTCCCATTTCCCATTTTAACTGACGCACACTTTCAATGTATGGCAGAGATTCAATATCACCAACTGTCCCTCCGATTTCGGTAATTACGAAATCAAATTCACCTTTGGCTCCTAAAAGTTTGATATTGCGTTTGATTTCGTCTGTAATGTGCGGAATGATTTGAACGGTTTTACCTAAGTAATCGCCACGACGTTCTTTGTTAATTACATTTTGATAAATCCGGCCTGTAGTAATATTGTTGGCACGATGAGTCTCAACATTCAGAAAACGTTCATAATGCCCCAAATCTAAATCGGCCTCATGACCATCAACTGTTACATAGCATTCGCCATGTTCATAAGGGTTGAGTGTTCCGGGGTCAATATTGATATAAGGATCCAACTTTTGATTAGTTACTCTAAAACCTCTGGCTTGTAATAATTTACCCAGCGATGCAGCAATAATCCCTTTGCCTAGTGATGAAGCAACACCACCGGTCACGAAAATATACTTTGTTTCTTTCACGATTTTGTTTTTACTTAAAATTACTACCTTAAGTTTCGTATTTTTAAGTCTGCAAATTTCGGAAAAAAAAACGGATAACGAAAATGAATCTAATAAATTAAGTATTAAGAATTAAAATTATCAAAATACCTGTTTTTCAAATAATTTAATCCTCTTTTTTCACAGCTATAAAATAAAATATATAGTACAAAACCCCAATTCATACGTCAATAAGTAAAAACAGGGATATGCTAATGAAGATTATATTCTTGTTGTTGAATCAATATTCTGAAAAAAACATTCATTCTGAAAATTATTTATGAAAAATCATTATATCCACTTTTACTTGCTCATAATCCTGTTCCTACTTACAGGATGTTCCCACAAGAAAGTACAATCACCCACAGTGATTGAAATTATTGATTTAGATTATCGCTTTTCAACTAAAAGTCTGCTGAACTTTTCTAAAGAAAATAATATTAATAATTCAACCATTTACGAATGGCAAAATCATTGGGTGATTTATTGCGACATGAAAGATGCTGAGAATTTAAAAACTAAACTGGAATCCTGTTATCCCAGGCTCATTATCAAAGTTTACAATGAACCTTTCTATAATTTCAATCTTCAAAAACATTGTAACAAGAAACCTGCCGATGAGTGGGATAATATTATTATGACTGCTAATTTGGTGGATGATACTACCAAACAAAAAGAATACATGGAATATCACCGCACACAATTCAAAAAATGGCCTGAAATCTCTAAAGGTTTTTGTAATGCTAATTTTCAACAATTGTTGGTTTTCCGTAATGGCCGTCAGTTGATGCTCATAATCAGTATTCCCAAAGGAGAATCCTTAGATAAATTAAATCCGAAAACCATGGAAAACAATCCTCGTGTAAACGAATGGAATACCATTATGAGCAAGTATCAGGTAGGAATTGATGATGCTCCCAAAGGAACTACATGGATAGTATTTGAAAAATTAAATAAAAACAACCAACTTTAAAAAAAAAGTCCGCTTCAGAGGATTTAGAGGTCAATGCAACAAACCAATTACCAGCTTTTTGATTTCATGGATTTCAGTACTGACCTGAATGAGGGTGACAGACTTTGGCGGGCATGTTCGCCAACCGGTATTGTAGAAAAGGATGGTGATATTTTAGTCACTATCCCTTTTCAAAAACAAAACAATTCGAATGAAATAACTCCTGATCTTTCGGTCCTGAAAAAAGATTTTGTATTACGGATAAAGGCATATGGTGATAAAATATTACGCGTATCAATGGCATTCGGTGAATTAGTAATGGAAAGTTCTGAAATGCTTGAATTATCTCCTGAATTAAAAAGTTCGTCTTTATCTTTTGAAAAAAGAGAATCAGAATGGATTATACAGAATAAAAAAAAGGATAAAAAAGCAGTAATCAGTTTAAACTCTCCGGAAACGGAATGGTGGAGTGACCTTGTTCCTTCACCAGAGGAAACAATCAAAATGAGTTTCTTCCCTGATGGGAAAAAAGAAGTTCAGCTCATGGCATACGATATGTTCTCACCATCACGTCATGACGCTTTTGCACTTGCTTTTGTTGAAAGGAATGAAATTCCTCACCGTGCAACTTTTTCTCTGCACGCCAAAGCAGACGAATGTTTTTACGGTACAGGCGAACGGTTCACTAAAATGGATTTATCGGGTAAAACCCTACAATTACGTAATCAGGATGGACAGGGTGTAAACAACCGCCGTACTTACAAGAATATTCCTTTTTATCTTTCATCCGAAAATTATGGTTTGTTTCTGCATACCAATTCGTTTGCCAAGTTTTCATTGGCTGACCACTCCACTCGTGCTGCTCAGGTATTAGTTGAAGAACCGGTAATTGATTTTTTTTTGATAGGAGGTGATTCGCCGGAAGAAATTTTGTTAGGATACCGACAGTTGACAGGTTTCCCAACCATGCCACCGCTTTGGAGTTTTGGTACCTGGATGAGCCGGATGACGTATTTTTCAGCTGAAGAAGTGAACGACATATGTGACCGGTTAAGGAAAGAAGACTATCCATGCGATGTAATTCATTTGGATACGGGTTGGTTTGAAACCGATTGGCTGTGTGAATGGAAATTCAATGATGAACGTTTTCCAAAACCGGAAAAATTCATTCAGGAATTGAAGAAAAAAGGTTTCCGGGTTAGTCTGTGGCAGTTACCATACATTTCGTACAATGCGCTTCAATATGAAGAGGCTAATGAAAATGACTATATCAGTAAAAGCAAGCGGACAATTTCAGGTTCGTCCAATTTCAGTGTGCAGGATTTTGCCGGAACAATTGATTTTACGTATGATAAAGCAACCGAATGGTATAAAAATTTGTTACGGAAACTACTTGAAATGGGTGTAGCCTGTATCAAGACTGATTTTGGCGAGGATATTCATCTCGATGCAGAATATCATTCTATGACTCCCGATAAATTACACAATCTCTATCCTCTATTATATCAAAAAGCGGCTTATGAAGTAACCAAAGATGTTACGGGTGACGGTATTATCTGGGCACGGGCCGCATGGGCCGGTTGCCAGCGTTATCCGCTTCACTGGGGAGGCGATTCGGCATGTTCATGGGACGGAATGGCTGGTTCGCTTAAAGGCGGTTTGCAACTTGGACTTTCGGGATTTGGTTTCTGGAGTCATGATGTGCCCGGGTTTCATGGGGTTCCTGATTTTATGAATTCTATTTTACCTGATGATATTTATGTACGGTGGACACAATTTGGCGTATTTTCGTCGCACCTTCGTTATCACGGTTCACACAAACGTGAACCATGGCATTATCCGAAAGTAGCGCATATCATTCAGAAATGGTGGAAGTTGAGATACAAGTTAATCCCGTATATTTTACAACAAAGTGAAAAAACCACCAAAACAGGTTTCCCTGTATTACGGGCTTTGATTTTTCATCATCCTGATGATAGAACTTGTCGCCAGATTGACGATCAATATTATTTTGGTGATAATATGCTTGTTGCTCCGGTCATGAACTCAGAAAATAAACGTGACATTTATTTGCCCGAAGGGAAATGGGTACACTTCTTTACCCGTGAAGTGTTTGAAGGAAACCGGTGGTTGAAAAATGTGGAAGTACCCCTGGATGAAATGCCTGTTTTTGTAAAATATAGTGCTTCAATACCCATGTATCCCGAGGATGTGAATTGTACTGATGAAATGGATATGACAAAAGTAATTGAAGTTGTTTTTAAATAATAAATATTTATGACCTGGAAATCAAATTTTGAAGAAACAAAGAAGCATTACATCAACTGGTGGAATCAAAAAGGCATAGTGCTCACCATGTGGGAACATTTGGAAAAAGAAGGTGCGCCTTACGCCCAAATAACACCTCCTGTAGCATATAAAAATATCAGTCAGTTTTGGTTCGATCCCCTATGGCGGGCTGATTACTTGCATTACACCATGTCACGAAATTCGTATATGGCCGATATTTTGCCTGTTGCCAATACACAACTCGGTCCGGGTTCTCTGGCTGCAATACTGGGAGCTGAACTCGAAGGGAGGGATGACACGATATGGATACGTGAAAAAGAAGGTTTTGATGGACAGGTTATTTTTTACGAAAACAATAAATGGTGGCAATTACACAAGGATTTGTTGAAAGCATGCAAAGCAAAAGCGCAAACGAACTATCTGGTGGGCTGTCCTGATTTGATGGAAGGGCTGGACGTGCTGGCAAGTCTGAAAGGTTCGGATAATGTGTTAATGGACCTGATTATGGATCCGGATACTACCCTGAAACAATTACAGGAAATTAATGACGTGTATTTCAAGGTCTTCAACGAAATTTATGATATCATCAACGTAAACGGCGAAATGGCGTTTTGTTACTTTTCACTATGGGCCCCCGGTAAGGTGTCAAAACTTCAGTCCGATATTTCCATTATGATTTCCGAAGAAGATTTCCGTACTTTCTGTCAACCATTTTTACAGCAACAATGTGATAAAATTGAGTATACACTTTACCATTTAGATGGTGTGGATGCCATACGTCATCTCGATGCCATACTCGAACTGAAAAATCTGAATGCCATTCAATGGACGCCGGGTTACGGACAACCGCAAGGTGGAAGTCCGCAATGGTATGATCTGTACAACAAAATACTTTCCGGTGGAAAATCAATAATGGCCAACTGGGTGACACTCGATGAACTTGAACCTTTGCTCGATCATGTCGGGAATCAGGGATTGCACATTAATGTTGATTTTAAATCAGAAAGAGATATCGAAAAAGCACTCAAAATAGTTGACCGTTACAGATAATAAAAAAAATAACTTTTACATATGAAAATTGCTTTAAATCCTATCGATATTGCTGTCATTGTAGGTTATATTGTCATTTTGTTTGGAATCGCTTTTTGGGCCAGTGCCGCCAGTAAGAAAAAAAATGACAACCTGTTTTTAGCGAACAAAAGCCTTGGCTGGTTTGCTATCGGTCTGACTATGTGGGGTACTAATGTCGGACCTTCCATGTTGCTGGCTTCGGCAAGTGCCGGTTATAGCTCTGGAATCGTCTCAGGAAATTTTGCCTGGTATGCCTTTCTTTTTATCATGATGCTGGCATTTGTCTTTGCTCCAAGGTATTTGGGTGCAAAAGCATCTACACTACCCGAATATATGGGAAAACGTTTCGGGCAGTCTACCCGTTATTTGCTTGCCTGGTACACTCTGATCACGATACTTATTTCATGGCTCTCGCTGGGTTTGTTTGCCGGTGGAATCCTTGTAAAACAAATACTGGGTATCCCAATGTGGGAATCAGTCATTATCATGGTTGTTTTTGCATCCATTTTGACTGCTGCAGGAGGATTGAAAGCTATTGCCTATACAAGTGTTTTCCAAATGTTGTTGCTGATTGGTGTTTCATTGACACTGACCCTCATAGGTTTATCTAAAGTCGGAGGCTTGACAGGACTTTATCACGCAACTCCCGCACATTACTGGCAATTATTCCAACCAAATACCGATAAAGATTTTCCGTGGTTACCCATCATTCTAGGTTACCCGATTATGGGTGTATGGTTTTGGTGCACCGAACAATCCATGGTGCAATCGGTATTAGGATCAAAGAGCTTAAAGGAAGGCCAATTGGGCGCCAGTTTTATTGGTTGGTTGAAAATCCTCGATGTGCCGTTATTTATTCTTCCCGGTATCATTTGTTTTGTTTTATTCCCTCATTTGAAAGATTCAAGCGAAGCATATCTGGTGATGATCACTCATTTGTTTCCGGATGGAATGAAAGGGTTGATTATTGTGGTTCTTCTGGCAGCTTTGCTTGGAAATATCGGCTCGTCGCTGAATTCTGTCAGTACGGTTTTTACAATGGATATTTATCTGAAGAAAAACAAGCCCAAGGCTACAAACGCTGAAGTTATAAAAATCGGACGTTGGGTAACTGTTTTTAGTGCAATTATATCTGTCATGGTTGCTCTTGCTATTGATAACATTAAGGGACTGAATCTCTTCAATATATTCCAATCGGTACTTGGATTTTTAGCTCCATCCATGTCGGTAGTATTTCTGTTTGCAGTATTCTGGAAGAAAACAACATCTAGGGCCGTGAATCTGATCCTGACTGTCGGGACAGCATTTTGCCTGACTGTTGCAGTCATGTACTGGTGGATTTTTCCAGTTGAGAAATATCACTTCTGGCCACATTTCATGATGATTTCGTTCTATTTATTTGTCATTCTGTCCATCGCAACAATAGTAATTTCAAAACTCGGGAAGAACGATACCGATGAAAATACGCTTGGTTTAGAGAAACTACCAAAAACTTCAAAAGTTGTCTGGATATCCTGGGCATTATTGATTATTGTTATGGTTTCGCTGTATTTGTATTTTAATTAATTTATAATCATTAACATAACATCAATAATAACACATAGTAAATAACACATAGTAAATAACACATAGTAAATAACACATAGTAAATAACACATAGTAAATAACACATAGTAAATAACACATAGTAAATAACACATAGTAAATAACACATAGTAAATAACACGAAGTAAAATAAAAAAAATAAAATAATATGAATCAGAATTTTTTAGAAAGACTATCCGAATGTGTTGAATTCGGTAAAATTAATCTGGCTTCTCCTTATCCTCCACAAATGAAAGGGCTTCCCGGAGCAGATGAAGTCACGAAAGAAGCATTGGAAGCCGGAGTAACTCCAACGGAGATTTTAAATGATGCCTTAATTAATGCCATGAATAAGGTGGGTCAGAAATTCAGTGAAAATAAGATTTTTGTGCCTCAAATGTTATTGTCGGCAAAAGCAATGAGTGCATCCATGATACACTTGAAGCCGTTTTTTGCGAACGGCACGGTAAAACGCAGGGGAATATTTATTCTGGGAACTGTATTTGGTGATTTGCACGATATCGGTAAAAACCTCCTGGGTATGATGGTGGAAGGCGCCGGATGGGAAGTCATTGATCTGGGCATTGATGTAAAAATCGAGAAGTTTGTTGAAAAAGTAAAGGAATACCCTGATGCGGTTGTTGGTATTTCAGCTTTACTTACTACTACAATGGTGAACATCCAACCGGTAATAGAAGCAATCAGAAAGGTAGCACCACAAACAAAGATTATTATAGGAGGAGCACCCTTGTCAGCAGAATATGCGGCTTCAATCGGAGCAGATGCATATGGTAAAAACCCCCAGGAAGGTGTAAGTTGGTTGGATTCAATAGCCAGTTAAAATAATAATATTATGAAATATAAAAAACTAGCTATATCGACTCCCGAAGGGCTTATTTTCGGAAATGCTTTATACCCTGTCACCACACGCAGGGGATTGGTGATCGGCGGTGGAAGTGTTATCCCCGAATTGAATTTTACCTTACCTCCCATGAGCATCAATGAGAGTACACTCAAAGCCATTGGCGGACATTACAAGGGCATTGTGACCGATGCCATTGAACATGCCAGACATTTGCATGCACCGGGAGTCATCTTCGAATTTGAAACATTGCTTGAAATGACTCAAACGCCAAGTATTGGAATAGATTTGGTAAAAATAATGAACGAGGTTTGTGAAGAGAATTATATAAAGTACGGTTTTAAAAGCGAGATACGACTTACACCGAATGATTTGCGTGAATTTGACCGGCCACCATTATGCCGTACCTCCAAATATCTGGACGCTATGTGGGAGCTTTTCGATAAAGGATCGCTGGCAGGTGGTGATTTGCTGTCAATTGAAAGTACCGGTGGAAAAGAGATTCATGATGAGGCGTTGATGATGTGTGATATCAGGACATCCATTTTTGCCTTATCGGTTTTAGGAGTAAGGGATATGAAGATGCTTTGGTCGAATATTGTAGCTATAGCTAAAAAGAACAATAAAATTGCTGCAGGTGATACCGCATGTGGTTTTGGAAATACTGCCATGGTACTGGCCGAGAAACAATGTATTCCTAAAATCTTTGCAGCCATTGTCCGGATTGTTACTGCTGTTCGTACTCTGGTGGCCATCGAGGAAGGTGCTGTGGGTCCTGACAAGGATTGCGGTTACGAAGGCCCTTTCCTGAAAGCAATTACCGGAACGCCTATTTCCATGGAGGGAAAGGGTTCCGCTTGTGCCCATTTTAGTCCGTTGGGAAATGTTGCAGCTTGCTGTGCAGACCTTTGGAGCAATGAGTCCGTTCAGAATATTAAACTCCTGGCCGGTATGGCTCCTACGGTATATCTCGAACAGTTGGAATATGATGCCCGTTTAATGAATCAAGCGTTGAAACGCGGAAAACCTACTGCAAACATGCTCCAGCAACTCTTTGCTGAATCTGATCAGGCATTGGATCCACAGGCTCTGATTCTGACCCCTAAAAATGTAATTACGCTTTCGGAGGAAATTGTTAAAGGTGAAAATTATATTGATGCTTCTGTCCGTGGAGCCAAAAAAGGTTTGGATATTATTGAGGAAGCCTTCAAATCAGGTCAACTCTTGCTTCCTGAAGTGGAAATAGAATGGATCGATCTGTTACGTGAAGCTTTGTCGGACATTCCAACCGATGAAAGCAAATTTGTAGAAGAAATGCTCCCATCACTCGAAGGAAAATTCATTCCTTCCGAATATGGGCTTTAATTGAAGTCTAATTTTAAAAAATCTAACATGCAATCCTGGATACTTTCCATATTAAATAGTGAAAAACGTATTGCTTTGCCTTTTATGACTCATCCCGGGATAGAGATCATTGGTAAAAGTGTAAAAGAAGCAGTGTCTGATGGGCAGGTCCATTTTCAGGCAATAAAAGCGGTTTCAGATCTTTTCAATACTACAGCCTGCACGGTCATTATGGACCTGACGGTAGAAGCTGAAGCCTTTGGAGCCGGGATTAAGTTACCCGATAATGAAGTTCCGACAGTATTTGGGCGGTTAGTGCCAGATGCTGCAGCCATCGAGGACCTCAAAGTGCCCACCCTGGACAAGGGACGTGTTCCGGCTTATTTGCTTGCAAGTAAGCTGGCTGCTGAATACTTTATCGACAAGCCGGTGTTTTCAGGCTGTATTGGCCCTTATTCACTGGCAGGACGACTGTATGATATGTCGGAAATCATGGTGGCCATATATATTGAGCCGGAATCCATCAAATTGTTGTTGTCGAAATGTACAGAGTTTTTGATCAATTATTGTAAGGCTTTGAAAGCAACCGGTACACAGGGGGTGATTATCGCTGAACCGGCGGCAGGTTTACTTTCGGGTGATGATTGCTTGGCCTTTTCTTCGTTTTATGTCAAACAAATTGTGGAGGCAGTTCAGGACGATAGCTTTACTGTTATTTTACATAATTGCGGCAACACAGGGCAATGTACGGATGCCATGGTGGCTACCGGAGCACATGCGTTGCATTTTGGGAATGCTATTGATATGGAAGAAGTTTTAAAACAATGTCCATCCAATGTAATTATTATGGGAAACCTGAATCCTGTCGGTGTTTTCAAACAGGGGACTGTTGAGTCGGTCAGGCAAGAAACGTTGCATCTGCTTCAAAAGACAGCAGGATACAAAAACTTCGTCATATCAAGCGGTTGCGATTTGCCGCCGTACGTTCCTGAAGCCAACATTCTTGCTTTCCTTGAAACTGTTGATACCTATAATTCATAATATCAAATTATTCAGTCATAGTAAGGACATCTTCTTTTTACGATTTGTGACCTGCTGTGACTGACTTAATTCAAAAAAATATGCCTGATATTTTTCAGTCCTTTCATTTTACTTTTGCAGAAGTTGCTCCAACAATATTCGAAGTGCTCGATTTCCTTCATTCCACTGATTTGGAAGAAGAACATCCGGCTGTGATCTTTATTCGTGAGATACTGGAAGAATTGAACTTTGATACCGGAATAACAGGTGGTTACATCCTGAAAGAAATAGAAAACCTGAATGTAAAAACAGGAATTATAAAGATGGATCATCTTGAATTGAACCTTGGCCGGCAGGTGTGCAGTTATATCAAAGAATCAACACAAGCTGTCCTGTTCCTTTGCACTGCAGGTGATGATTTTACCCGGATGACCAATGCATTGAACGAACAGGGTGATATCATGGAGGCCTATCTTCTCGATTCCATCGGCTCGCTGACGGTTGAGAATGCTATGGATAAAATTCAGGAGAATTTACGTCGTTCATTTCTTACACAACATCTGAAAATCTCTAACCGCTATAGTCCTGGTTATTGCAATTGGCCACTATCCGACCAAAGAACCTTGTTTAAGTTGGTGGGAGAAACCCCAACCGGAATTACTTTGAGTGATTCCTGCCTGATGACTCCCCGAAAATCCGTTAGCGGAATTATTGGAATTGGCAAAAAACTGAAACATCACGAATACGGCTGTAAAATATGTTCCAACACTTCCTGCATTTATCGAAAAATACTGAGTGGGGAGTCTGTGTAGAAATAACCTGAATGAGATAAAAAAATAAATATTCCATACAAAAGAGACATAAAAGAGACTCAAAAAAACGGTTTCTTTATATTTTCTATTGTGGTTTTTTTGTCTTTTGTGATTAGATTCTTTATTTAGGTGAATTATTTGGTAATATTTAAATATTAAACTTTTTGTATCGGAATATATGACTTTTATGGTTTAAAAATTCACTTCAAAGGAAAACCGGCTGTATCTATAAAATAAAGAATGAAAAATCAGAAGATAGTTGTAATCACTTTGTGTGTTTTTTTTTAATGACGGGCATTAAGTCCCGGGGTTTTACTGTAAATACTGATATTGTAAGTTCCTATATCTGGCGTGGATCAAACAAGGATCGAATCAACCGAATATTCATCCGGCAGTTGCATACACATCTGGTTGGTATTCAGTCGGAGTTAGCGGGTCAGGCAATTTTTCAGGAAGTTTAAAAGAAATTGATTCGTATGTCACAGCTACCTTATCACCTTTATTTTCTTTTACCCTGAACGATTATAACTGGAACTTTACTCCTGATAAAAGTTATTTCAATTATAACAATAAGGAAACCGATCACATTCTTGAAGGTTCGTTTGTTTTATGCCGGAATAAAGTCGCTTCCATTAACTGTTGCTATAAATACCGCATTCTATGGTGCCGATAAAAAAGCTGATGGAACTCAGGCTTTCTCCACGTATGTTGAATTGACGTATCCACTGGCACCAACTGCAAAAGTGTTTTTAGGTGCCTCACTTTTCGACAGTCCTTTCGTTTATTTCAATCAGGGATTAGCATTCATCAATATTGGTTTAAAAATTAGTAAATCAATCGTCATATCCGATAAATTCAGTTTACCCATCTATGGAATTCTCAGTTGTAATCCGTATATCAAAAATGCATTTTTCGTTGTAGGTTTATCATTATAATTGATCCTGAATAAAAAGAAAATATGATTATCCGCAAAATACTCCTAAAAAAATGATATTTTTCTTGCGTAAATAAAATAAAATTATCATCTTTGTACCCATAAATAAAGCAAAACGATAATGAATTCAATTCTGACAATTAATAAATTTTGGTGGTGGCACTTACGGATAATCAAATCGTGAGAAGTAGCTCTTGTTTTTTAATGTCACTTAAATATGATATACTAAAAAGGCTTGTCGGACTCACGATAAGCCTTTTTTGTTTTTTATCTTCGAGCGTTGAGCGTTGAGCATTGAGCAAAGAACAAAGAACAAAGAACAAAGAACAAAGAACAAAGAACAAAGAACAAAGAACAAAGAACAAAGAACAAAGAACAAAGAACATAGAACAAAGAAAAAAGAACAAAGAACAAAGAACAAAGAACAAAGAACAAAGAACAAAGAACAAATTCATAAACACGGAACACGAAACCCGGAACGCGGAACACAAAACACAAAACACGGAACGAACCAATCAACCAATCAACAATCAACAATGAATTATAAAATTGACAAAAACGGCTATTACGGAGAATTCGGGGGAGCTTATATTCCTGAAATTCTTCATGGAACTATAGAGCGACTTAAGGAGGCATACTTTGCTATTAAAGAAGATCCATCTTTTAAAGCTGAATATTATGATTTGCTTAAAAACTATGTCGGTCGTCCTTCTCCGTTATACCATGCCAAAAGACTTTCAGAAAAATACGGAACAAATATTTACCTGAAGCGTGAAGATTTAAACCATACAGGAGCACATAAAATCAATAACGCACTGGGACAGATTCTGCTGGCAAAACGTATGGGCAAAACACGAATCATTGCCGAAACCGGTGCAGGGCAACATGGAGTGGCTACTGCTACTGCGTGTGCATTGATGGGGCTGGAATGCATAGTATTCATGGGCAAAACGGATGTTGAACGCCAGTTTCTGAATGTACAGAAAATGCGCATGCTGGGTGCAACGGTAGAGCCTGTTACAAGCGGAAACCATACCCTGAAAGATGCTACCAATGAAGCAATACGCTACTGGTGCTCCAACCCCGATTCTTTTTACATTATCGGATCTACTGTAGGTCCGCATCCTTATCCTGATATGGTTGGCTTTTTTCAATCTGTGATCAGCGAAGAAATAAAAGTCCAGTTGCAGGAACAAACCGGCAGGGATTATCCTGATTATCTGATGGCTTGTATTGGTGGTGGCAGCAATGCCATGGGTACCTATTATCATTATCTGGATGATGAAAGGGTAAAGATTATTTCGGCAGAAGCAGGTGGTCTTGGAATAGATTCAGGTGAATCGGCAGCTACCATTCATTTGGGGAAAATCGGAATTATTCATGGCTCGCGAACACTTATTATGCAGGACGAAGATGGCCAGATTACAGAACCGTATTCTATTTCTGCAGGATTGGATTACCCCGGAATCGGACCTGCTCAGGCTTTTTTTGCTAAAATGGGTCGTACCAAAGTTCATGCTATCAATGATGATGAAGCCCTGGAAGCCGCTTTCGAATTGACAAGACTGGAAGGAATTATTCCTGCCATTGAATCTGCGCATGCCATGGCAATCCTGAAAAAAGAGAAAGACACTTTCAAACCTGAAGATATTGTGGTCATAACAGTATCAGGAAGGGGAGATAAGGATATGGATACTTACATTAAATACTTTAGCCCCCTCAATCCCCCGAAGGGGGACTTGTAAGAGTGAGGTTAATTATGTTTTTTTCACACTTGAATATTTTATACAATTAATATACTAACTATTATCTCCCCCTTTGGGGGATTCAGGGGCTTATCATATGAAACTATTCGTCAAATCAAAGAAAATGCTGGCTGACTTGCAAACGCCGGTAGGAATTTATCTCAAGATCAGGGATCTGTATACCAATTCGGTGCTGCTCGAAAGTTCCGATTATCATGGAATAGAGAATAGTTATTCTTATATCGGATTTTGCCCGATTGGCGGCATTTCGGTAAACCGTTTCGTGATCACTGAGGAATATCCTGATGGAGAAAAAATTGAAACACCTGTTACTGATAAACTGACAGTGGCTGAACGTTTCGATGTGTTCCTGAAATCTATCCGGATAATAAAAAATGAAAATGAATTGGGAATAAATGGATTGTTCGGTTATTCATCCTACGAATCAGTCCAGTATTTCGAAGATGTAAAGCTGTCTGCCAGGGAAACTGTTCCGGGAAGTATGCCGGGTCTGCACTATGTGTTTTTCAAATATATTATTGCCGTAAATCATTTCAACAATGAGTTAACCATCATTGAGAATTTACTTGAAGGTGAAGCATCTGCTATTGCTGATATCGAAGAAATTTTAATGAACAACAATATTGCCACGTATGATTTCTCTGCAATCGGGGAAGAAAAATCCGATATAACGGATGAGGAATATAAAACAATGGTTCGTAAAGGGAAAGAACAATGTTTTAAAGGAAATGTATTTCAGATAGTCCTTTCAAGACGGTACTATCAAAAATTCAAAGGGGATGATTTTATGTTGTATCGTACACTACGATCAGTGAATCCGTCGCCTTACCTTTTCTACTTCAATTTTGGCAATTTCCGTATTTTCGGATCTTCACCAGAGGCGCATTTGGTAGTGGATGTAAAAAAACAAAAGGCATATATCAAACCTATTGCAGGAACATTCCGACGTACCGGTGACGATGAAAAAGATTTTCAACTGGCTGAAAAACTTCGTCACGATAAAAAAGAAAATGCCGAACATGTGATGCTGGTTGATCTGGCACGCAATGACTTGAGCCGTAATACCGATCATGTGGAAGTGGAAGTGTTCCGCGAAGTACAGTATTATTCCCATGTCCTGCATTTAGTCTCAAGTGTGAGTGGTAAACTTAAACCGGACACAAAAGTAATCCAACTCTTTGCAGATACTTTCCCCGCCGGAACGCTTTCCGGAGCACCAAAAATTAAGGCTATGCAATTAATTGATCAGATAGAACCGCATGATCGCGGTCCATATGGAGGATGTCTGGGTTATATCGGTTTTGATGGAAGCTTTAACCAGGCTATAACGATTCGATCATTTGTCAGTAAAAACAACACCCTGTATTATCAGGCAGGTGCCGGAATTGTAGCTAAATCTGATGAAGAAAGCGAATTACAAGAAGTGAATAATAAACTGGCAGCTTTGAAAATGGCAGTGGATGTGGCAGGAAAGTATACAAATTTACCAAAGTGAGTTATGGTTGGTTGATTTCATCGTTCCGTGTTCCGCGTTCCGGGTTCCGGGTTGATAAGTCCGTTTTTGTTAAATAGTTAACTGGTTATCCCGATAGCTATCGGGAGGTTAATTGGTTGATTAGGTTGATTAAGTTGAATATACAAAATACAATTATTTTATGAAAATACTAGTTTTTGATAATTACGATTCGTTTACCTATAATCTGGTACATGCAGTTAAAAAATTGGGGTATCCCGATGTGGAAGTATATCGTAACGACCGGATTGGGTTGGAAGAAATAGATCGGTTTGATAAAATCATTCTCTCACCTGGTCCCGGAGTGCCTTCTGAATCAGGCATTTTACTTGATGTTATTCGCAGGTATGCACAAACAAAGAGTATTCTGGGAGTATGTCTTGGTGAGCAGGCAATTGCTGAAGCGTTTGGAGGAACATTGATCAACCTGACCGAAGTGCATCACGGCGTAAGTTCCATGTTAGACGTGTTGGAAGAGGATGTCCTTTTTGCAGGTTTACCCAACCAACTTGAAGTGGGTAGATATCATTCATGGGCAGTTGAAAAAAGTACTTTGCCCGATTGCCTGACAATAACAGCAGTTGATGAGGAAGGTATGATTATGGCGTTGGCACATAAAACCTATGATGTACGGGGTGTTCAGTTCCATCCGGAATCCGTGTTGACTCCGGACGGAGAGAGAATGTTGAAGAATTGGCTGGAGGCCTAGGTAATTGGTTGATTGGTTGATTGGTTGATTTCATCGTTCCGTGTTCCGTGTTCCGTGTTGATAAGTCTGTTTGGTTAATTATTTGATACAGTAATCAGGAGGTTAATACGTTTAAGTTGGATAAAGGTGAATTACGAGAATATTCGTTGCGAAATATTTCGCAACTTTTTACAAAGTAATTATTCAATTATTTGTATTTTGAAAACTAAACCATTATATTTGCGAAGTTTTTCGTTACGAACTAATTCGCAATCATTTATTCATTAAAAATCAACCAACTATGAACAATCCTTTTAAGTTTGGAACCGTGGTTTCAGATCGTTATTTTACTGACAGGGAAGTAGAATTTCAGAAGTTGAATCAGGTTCTATTCAGTGAAAATCATATAATATTGATTGCTCCGCGAAGATATGGTAAAACCAGTTTGGTTCATAAGCTGGTTGTTGATTCACATAGACCGGTGATTTGGCTTGATTTACAGTTGGTCACCGGGGTAAGTGATTTAGCATCCCAACTTTTAAAACAGGTATTTAAAAATTATCCGTTTGAAAAAATCAAATTTATGATTAAAAACTTTCGGATTGTACCCAATTTATCCATAAATCCTCTATCAAATAACATTGAGATTACATTTCAACCAAATATTAACAGCTTTGTCCATTTGGAAGATGTGTTGAATTTAATAGAGATGCTTGGTGCTGATGGCGTTAAACCAATTGTAGTATTGGATGAGTTTCAGGAGATAATGAGTCTGGAAAAAAATCTTGATAAAAAATTAAGAGCAACGATTCAACTTCATAAAATGGTAAATTATGTTTTTCTGGGAAGTATAGAAGCGATGATGAAAGATATATTTGAAAAGAAGAAATCGCCTTTTTATCACTTTGGAGCATTGTTTACCCTAAAAAAAATTCAATACGACGATTTTAAATTGTTTTTGGAAGATGGATTTTCAATTCTTGTAAAAAATCAACGTGTAATTTCGGAACAGATTTTGAATTTTACTCAATGTCATCCTTACTATACACAGCAATTGGCATTTCATGTCTGGATGCGTTTGGAGCATGAGAGTTACACTGACAATATTATCAAAGATACTATTGAACAAACCATCCTTTTGCACGATAACGACTTCGAACGAATGTGGAATAATTTAAACCGGACTGATAAAAAAATATTAATAGGTTTAGCTTTTAGTGATATAAGTCCACTTAAGGATCAGTTTAGTTTAAAAAATGACCTGAATGCAACCAGTACTGTTTTCAGTGGTTTGAAACGATTGTCCCAAAACGGAATAATTAATAAATTTTCGGGGTATGAATTTGATGACCCATTTTTTAAACAATGGCTGATTAAAAGAAGATCTGAAAATTAAATGATACAAAAACAATTAAATTTATCAGTAAGTCGAAAATAAATTGAATATGAAACAAATACTGAACAGATTATTCGATCACCAATCATTAACCAGGGCGGAAGCTGCAGAGGTAATGACAAACATTGCAAACGGGAAATATAATGAATCGCAGATAGCTGCATTTATCTCCGTTTATTTAATGCGAAGTATTGAACTGGATGAAGTGATCGGATTCAGGGATGCATTGCTTGGTATGGCTGTCAAAATGGACTTGTCGGAGTTTGATCCGTTGGATATAGTAGGAACAGGCGGTGATGGGAAAAACACTTTCAATATCTCGACCTGTAGTTGCTTTACAGTGGCAGGAGCGGGATATAAGGTAGCTAAACACGGAAACTATGGTGCAACTTCAGTAAGTGGTTCTTCAAACGTTCTGGAGTATTATGGTGCAAAATTCACTATTGATATGGATATAGTGAAACGTTCTTTGGATGAAGCAGGTTTTGCGTACCTTCATGCACCACTATGCAATCCAGCAATGAAAAATGTGTCACCTGTACGCAAGAATCTGGGAGTTCGTACGTTCTTTAATGTATTGGGACCGCTTATCAGTCCTGTGCGGCCAAATTACCAATGCCTCGGCGTGTACAGCCTAAAAATGATGCGGCTGTATAATTATATCTATCAGAATCTGGGATGCCAGTATACGATCGTACATTCATTGGATGGATATGACGAAATTTCGTTGACTGATACCTGTAAGATAGTGAATAACCTGGGTGAATTTGTATATTCTCCTGAAGACCTGGGTTTCGGGAAAGCAGAACAACATGAATTGTGGGGTGGAGAGACAGTGGCCGATGCAGCACATATTTTTATGAATGTGCTGGAAAATAAAGCTACCGTTGCTCAACGAAATGCAGTAGTTATAAATTCTGCTTTTACTATTCAGACCCGTTGTCCTCAAAAACCGCTGGAACAATGTAAAGCCGAAGCCGAAGAATCACTGGAGAGTGGACAAGCAAAGAAAACGTTTGTCAGGTTTGAAGAAATAAACGGATGATTTTTTATTTACAAAATACAATTGAATTTTCAATTCAGGAGAAATTCTATCATAATCTATTTTCATGTCTACAATTTTAGAGAAAATACTTGCTTCAAAAATAATCGAAGTTGCAGAGCGCAAACTATCGGTTTCGATTTTCGATTTGGAAAGTGAACCCTTTTTCCCCCGAAAATGTTTATCATTGAAGCAAAGTTTGTTGGATTCGGAAACCGGAATCATTTCTGAATTTAAACGGAAATCACCTTCGAAAGGATGGATTCATGAGAATGCAGATGTGATAAAGGTTACCTCCGGATATAGTGCGGCTGGTGCATCAGGAATTTCTATTCTGACTGATTTGTTTTATTTTGGTGGTACAACTCTGGATATTATTGCAGCCCGCCCATTGATAACCTGCCCTGTGTTGCGGAAAGATTTTGTAATAGATGAGTATCAACTATACGAAGCCAAAGCAATGGGTGCAGATGTGGTGTTGCTGATTGCTGCGGCTTTAGGCCAAAAACAGACACTTGAGCTTGCTAAAACGGCGCATAGACTGGGATTGGAAGTATTACTGGAAGTCCATAATGAGTCTGAATTAGGACATATAAGTGAAAATGTGGATATTATCGGTGTGAATAACCGGAATCTGAGAACTTTTGAAGTGAATACTAAGGTTTCGTTTATTCTGGCTGATTTAATCCCCGATCAATTCGTAAAAGTTAGTGAAAGTGGAATTTCAAAGGCCGAAACAGTTCAGGAATTACGTAAAGCGGGATATAAAGGCTTCTTAATGGGTGAAAATTTCATGAAAGAAACAAATCCGGTTGAAGCATTATCCGGATTTATAGCTGGATTGAAGAACTTAAAAGGATAAACGTCTCCCGTTGATATTGTTTAAATGTTTTGATAGTAAAATAAATTTATAATATTGATAAGTAGTAATTTAGAGATTTTTTTTATTCTATATTTGTATATTGAAATGTAGAGTTATGTCATTTTTTCTCTCCACTAAGTTTAGAAGTTACTAAGTTAAATGAATTAATGTACGAACTAAACGTCAATTTTTTCGTAATATGATCAATAGAATAAAGCCTTGAAAATAAATATTATACGGGAATCAACTCTGAACATAAAAACCAACTCTTTTTTCAAATTAGAACTCAAAATTTAAATCTTCTACCTATGAACAATGTATTAAAAGTTAAAGTTTGCGGGATGAAGTTTCCTCAGAATATTGAAACATTATCCGCATTGAATCCTTATATGATGGGATTTATATTTCATCCGAATTCCCCCCGGTATGTAGAACGTCTGGATACAAAAGTTTTACATTCTTTGCCAGAAAACATTCTGAAAATTGGTGTTTTTGTCAATCAAAAATTTGTGGATACTTATTTAATGATTCAAAGGTATAAATTAAACGGAGTTCAGTTACACGGAAATGAACCTGTTGAATACTGTACTTCATTTAAAGAACTTGGTCTGAAGGTGTTGAAATCATTCCCAATCTCAGATGCTTCTGATTTTAGTGCTACAATGGCGTATGATGGGGTTTGTGATTATTTTGTTTTTGATACAAAAACAACTGAATATGGTGGCTCAGGTGTAAAATTCGATTGGAATATAATCACTGCATATCATGGCGAAACTCCTTTCTTTCTGAGTGGTGGAATATCGATGGAAGATGTGGAAACGATAAAAAAGATCAAACATCCTAAATTTGAAGGTGTAGATATAAATAGCAAATTTGAAATTAGCCCGGGGTTAAAAAGTATGGTGATGGTGAGTAAATTTGTAAATGAGTTGATGAGTTGATGAGTTAATTGGTTGATTGGGTTTGAAGGTTTCAGGAAGTAAAAGATTTTAATTAGTTGATTAGTTAATTGCCAGATATTTAAACAAGTGATATGTTAATGAAGTTATGTTGATTAATAAGCAATCCGTCAAACCGTAAAAGAAACGGTTAGACGGAGATCTGATCATCTTGATTATTTAGTAATGTACGACATTTCAGGCTTAACATAACACTTGTAGATTCTGTAAAAAAAAAGAATAAGGAAATAAATTATGAATAGAATAAATTATTTATTTGAGAATAAGAAAGAAAATATCCTTTCGGTATATTTTACTGCAGGGTATCCGAATCTTGAAGATACTATACCCACTTTAGTTTGCCTGCAGGCAAATGGAGTTGATTTAGTAGAAATAGGAGTCCCTTTTTCAGATCCTATGGCGGATGGTATTATTATTCAGAATAGCAGTCATATTGCATTACAGAATGGTATGAGTATCCGTAAACTATTTGAACAACTAACAGCGGTACGAGCTCAGATCCATATTCCATTGATTATGATGGGTTATCTGAATCCGGTAATGCAATTCGGTTTTGAGAATTTCTGCAAAGAATGCAGCAGGGTGGGAATAGACGGAATGATTATACCTGACCTGCCATTGTCAGATTTTTTAGCTGAATATAAAGAAATAGCAATACATTACAAACTCGAATTTATCTTTCTGATAACTCCTGAAACATCGGAAGAACGAATCAGATTAATTGATAGCCAGACCAATGGATTTATCTATATGGTTTCATCTGCTGCCACTACAGGAACTCAAACATCATTTGACAATAAAGTTGAATATTTCAACCGGATCAATGCCATGAATCTGAAAAATCCAAGGTTAATTGGCTTTGGAATTTCAAATAAATCAACTCGCGATATGGTATGCCGGTATTCATCGGGAGCTATTATAGGAAGCGCTTTTATCAAAGCTTTGCAGGAAACACAGGATGTCAGGAAAGGTGTGAAATTATTACTTGAGAATCTGGAAAAATAATCTGCAGTATCTTAGTATGATATTAAAAATGCCGGATTCAAATAGAATCCGGCATTTTTAATATCTTGTAAATTGTTAATGATTAAATTGTCAATTTTTATAAAGTCTTTCTTACTTCTGTTTCTTCAAAACTTTCAACAATATCACCTACTTGTATATCGTTATAATTTTTGATATTTAACCCGCATTCGTAGTTTGTCCCGACTTCTTTGACATCATCTTTGAATCGTTTCAAGGAATCAAGTTCTCCTGTGTATACCACAATTCCATCACGAATAATACGGATCTTGTTGTTACGTTTGATTTTTCCTTCGCGAACCAGACAACCGGCAACTGTACCCACTTTGGTAATTTTAAATACTTCCCTGATTTCAACAGTTGCTGTAATTTCTTCCTTTATTTCAGGAGAAAGCATACCTTCCATTGCCGATTTGATTTCTTCAATCGCATCGTAAATAATAGAATACAGACGTATGTCTATTTCCTCTTTATCAGCCATTTTACGTGCTGTTGTAGTTGGACGAACCTGGAACCCACATATAATGGCATTGGAGGCAGCAGCTAACAAAATATCAGAATCGGAAATGGCACCAACTGCTTTATGAATCACATTCACCTGAATGTTCTCGGTCGATAAGTTTAATAACGAATCAGATAACGCTTCAACAGAACCATCCACATCACCTTTCACAATGATATTTAATTCCTTGAAGTCTCCCAGGGCAATACGACGACCCAATTCGTCCAGTGTAAAGTGTTTCTTTGTCCGTATACTTTGTTCCCGTTGCAGTTGTTCGCGTTTATTTGCAATTTCACGTGCTTCGTGTTCTGAATTCATTACATTGAAATTATCACCGGCCTGGGGAGCTCCGTTTAGTCCCAGAATTAATGCCGGTTCACCCGGTAAAACTTGTGTAATACGCTGATTACGTTCGTTAAACATGGCTTTTATTCTCCCGTAATTAGTTCCGGCTAACATAACATCTCCAAGATGGAGTGTACCGTTATTTACCAGAACAGTGGAAACATACCCTCTTCCCTTATCTAAAGTCGATTCGATAACAGAGCCGATAGCACGTTTATTCGGATTAGCTTTCAATTCGAGTAATTCAGCTTCGAGTAATACTTTTTCAAGCAATTCGTTTACACCATCCCCTTTTTTAGCCGAAATATCCTGAGACTGGTATTTTCCACCCCAGTCTTCAACCAGGTAATTCATTTGAGCTAAAGTTGCTTTTATCTTTTCAGGATCTGCACCTGGTTTATCCACTTTATTGATGGCAAAAATGATTGGAACATTGGCTGCTGAAGCATGATTGATTGCTTCAATAGTTTGAGGCATCACATTATCGTCTGCTGCTACAATAATTATTACAATATCAGTTACTTTTGCTCCACGTGCACGCATCGCAGTAAATGCTTCGTGACCAGGAGTATCCAGGAATGTGATACGTTGACCGTTTTCAAGTTTTACATTATATGCACCGATATGTTGTGTAATTCCACCGGCTTCACCAGCAATAACATTTGTTTTGCGTATATGATCGAGTAAGGATGTTTTTCCATGATCGACATGGCCCATGACAGTAACAATCGGTGCACGAGGTAACAAATCGGCTGCTGTATCTACTTCTTCTTCACCAATGGCTTCAATAACATCAGCACTGACATATTCAGTTGAAAAGCCGAACTCTTCTGCCACAATATTGATAGTTTCGGCATCTAACCGTTGATTGATAGATACCATTAAACCAATATTCATACAAGTTGCAATAACTTGATTTACAGTAACGTCCATCATTACAGCCAACTCACTGGCCGTAACAAATTCTGTTAGTTTAATAACACTTTCTTCAGCACGTTCGCGTTGAGCCTGTTCTTGTTGGCGGGCACTGACAGTATCACGTTTATCACGGCGATATTTCGATCCTTTTCCTTTTTTATTCGCTCCTGATAGACGAGCCAGTGTTTCTTTAATTTGTTTTTGAACGTCTTCTTCATTCACAGCCGTTTTAACTGTCCTTTTCAGGCGGTCTTTATTCGGTTTTGAAGCAGCTGCACCACCTGTTGCACCGGGAGTTACTTTTTTAGGATGTGCAAAACCCTGAGTTGGTCCATTTGGTTGTGGAACTTTATTAATGTCCACTTTCTGATTTGAGAAACGTTCGCGTTTCTTTTTTGGATGAACAGGTGTTGGATTTGCAGCAACTTCGGCAGCTGTTCGGAGAATTTTCTTTTCACCGGGTAAAACAGGTTTCTTGCTATCAATACTGATTTTTGTCTTATCTTCTCTTTCGCGGCGCTTCTGTTCCTTCGTTTTAGGCTTTGGACGTGTACTTTGATTTAAAAGTTCCAAATCTATTGTTCCAATTACCACTGGAGCAACATCGGTTATCGGTCTTGCCAACGAAAAGACTTCATCTTCTTCATGGTCGTTGTCTTTTGTTTCAATATTTCTTTCAACGGGTTCAACCTCAATAGGAACTTCAAATTTTTTAACTGGTTTTACCTGCTCTTCTTTTTGCTCGTGACTGACTTTGTGTTCTTTTTTTATGGCCTTTTGTTCATTCAGTTCAACAATTACGGGTTCTGAAGTGATATCTTTTTCAACAACTTTTGATTGAGGTTCCTGTATAACAACTTGCGCTTCAACTTCTTTTTTCGGTTCTTCTATAACTTGCCGAATAATTTCGATAGGAACTTCTTTTTTGACAATCTCCTTTTCTTCTAAAACTTTTTCAGCAACTTTTTCTTCAACAGCTATTGCTTTTTCTTCAACTACTTTCGGTTCAACTATTTTTGCTTCAATTACTTTCGCTTCAACAACTTTCGCTTCAACAACTTTCGCTTCGACGACTTTTTCTTCAATAACTTTTTCAATAACAGGGGCTACAATAACAGGCTTTTCAACAACCGGTTTTTCTGACACCTTGTCTGGCGTTTTTACTTCTGAATGTTTGTCTTTAGCATCCAAATCGATATGTCCAACAGATTTGAAATGAGGTAACTGATCTTCAGAAATTGTCACATGAATTGTCTCAACAGGTTTCTCAACCGGTTTAGGTTTATTATAACCCTCGATAGACACACTTGGAGCCTTTTCTTTGAGGAGACGCTCCTGGCTTAATCGCTCCGATTCAATTTTCAGAGCCATATCTTTATTAAATTCTTTTGCAAGCAAAAGGTGCAAGTCATCGGACAACTTCAAATTGGGGTCGACGACTATTTTATGACCTTTTTTTGCCAAAAATTCAACTGCGGTGGTCATCCCAACATTTAAATCTTTACAGGCTTTACTTAATCTTATGGACATATGCTATAATTACAGTTTTTCTAATTAGTGTAAAAAGTCTCAGGTTAATACTATTCATTCATCTGTTACTTTTCAGTAACCTCAAAATATGAAAAAATAAAACCCGAAACACTTTATTCTTCCTCTTCAAATTCGGCAGTCAGAATTGCCAATACTTCGTCAACGGTTTCTTCTTCAAGGTCTGTTCGTCGGATTAAATCCAAACGTGGTATAGCCAATACATTTTTTGCTGTATCACATCCGATTGCTTTCAAAGCGTCAATTACCCATTGATCAATTTCATCACTGAATTCATCCAGGTAAATATCTTCACTTTCAGTATCTTCATCCATTTCACGGAATACATCAAGAGTATAACCCGACAACATTCCTGCCAGTTTTATATTTAATCCGCCTTTACCGATAGCTTGTGAAACTTCTTCGGGCTTCAGATAAATTTCTGCTTTCTTTTCAACTTCATTTAAACGAATGGAAGAAATTTTAGCAGGGCTCAAAGCACGCGAAATAAACAAATTGATGTTGTTCGTATAATTTATCACGTCGATATTTTCATTTCGCAATTCACGTACAATACCGTGAATACGTGAACCTTTAACGCCAACACAAGCACCTACCGGATCAATACGATCATCGTACGATTCGACCGCTACTTTAGCTCTTTCGCCAGGGATACGGGCAATTTTCTTAATTGTAATTAATCCTTCATGGATTTCAGGAACTTCAAGTTCGAATAATCGTTCAAGAAATACAGGTGAAATACGTGAAAGTATAATTTTAGGGTTGTTGTTTTTATTTTCAACCATGGCCACTACTGCGCGAACTGTATCGCCCTTGCGGTAAAAGTCTGTAGGAATCTGTTCTGATTTTGGTAAATAAAGTTCGTTGCCTTCTTCATCAATAAGCAACATCTCTTTTTTCCATATTTGATATAATTCAGCACTTACTATCTGACCTATTTTTTCACTGTATTTTGTGAAAACATTATCTTTTTGTAGTTCAAGAATCTTGGAAGATAAAGTCTGACGTAGAGTTAGAATAGCTCTTCGACCAAAACTCATAAAATCAACAGTGTCCGTTACTTCTTCATCAATTTCGTAATCTTCATCAATTTTTTTTGCTTCGGTAAGAGATATTTGAAGATTAGTATCTTCCACGTTTTCATCAGCTACTACAGTACGGTTACGATAAATTTCAAAATCACCTTTGTCAGGGTTGATAATCACATCGTAATTTTCATCGGTCCCGAACAATTTCGTAATGACATTACGGAACGACTCTTCCATTACACTGATTAATGTACTTCTGTCGATGCTTTTTAGCTCTTTAAACTCCGAAAAAGTATCAATTAAGCTAATAGTTTCTTTTTTGCTCATGGCTTATTTGAATCTAATTATATATTTTGTAGTTTTAATTTCATCATATGGAAATGTAAGATCCTCGTTGACAATTATTTTTCGTTTAGCTCCTTCCGGTTTTTCGGCTTTTTCAATTTCAATTACAAAATCTGATGAATGGACTTCTTTAAGGATACCGTTGAACTTCTTTCCTTCTTTTGTCAATGTCTCAACCTCATTACCAATGTTTTTCTCATATTGTTTCAATACTTTAAATGGTTCAGTCAAGCCTGCTGAACTCACTTCAAGTTCGTAATCTTCAATTTCCCTGTCAATTTGTGACTCAATGTGCTTATTTAGCTCAGCACAAAATTCGATTTTCACTCCTTCAAATGAATCAATTTCAACTAAAACACGGTTATCCGGAGTGACTTTTATATCCACTAAAAAATAATCAGTATCTAAAAGAAAACTTTCAACAGCCTGATATATAGAATCTTTTGAAATCATGTTGAGTATTATTTTAACAAACGAGGGGACTGTTGTCCCCTCCTCCGTATCCTAAATCACTGCAAAAGTACAAAATAATTCTTTATCATACAAAGATTTATAATAAAAAATCTCTAACGTGATCAACTGATTTGTATTTTTTATTGATTTGAAACTTCGATTCAAACAATTTCTCTGAATTTATTGTTAAAAGTATATCAATTATTAATTTTGTAATCTTCATTACTTACTCTATCTTTGTGTCAACTAATCTGCTTATTCATGTTTCAAACTTACTAATTCAGTATGTATAAAATACTATCAGTTAATCCGGGATCCACTTCTACAAAATTTGCTGTTTACGAAGATGAAACACTAATATGTTTACATACTATTCGTCATAGTGTGGACGATTTAAATACATTCAACTCATTATTTGACCAGTACGATTATAGAATGAACCTGATGCTGGAAAAGTTAAAAGATGATGGCATTAATTTATCCGATTTGTCTGCTGTTGTTGGTCGTGGCGGATTGGTTCGGCCTCTCGAATCAGGTGTCTACGAAGTCAATGATAAGCTTATTGCTGATTTGAAAATCATTCACAAGGCAGAACATGCCAGCAATCTGGGAGGTGTAATTGCACACGAAATAGCAGGAAAAATCAAAGGCTGTAAAGCATTTATTGCCGATCCGATTGTTGTTGACGAATTAGAGGATGTGGCCCGAATTAGCGGATTGCCTGAAATCCCCCGCAGATCAATGTTTCATGCACTTAATCACAAAGCGATTGCCCGTAAATATGCAGCAGCGAATGGCACTTCGTATGAGAAATTGAAATTAGTCATCGCTCATTTAGGTGGAGGAATTTCGGTTGCTGCCCACTGTTACGGTAAAGTGATTGACGTCAATCAGGGATTAGACGGGTACGGTCCTTTTTCACCTGAACGCGCCGGAACACTGGATGCCGGATTACTGGTGAATTTATGTTTCGATGGAAAATATACGGAAACCGAAATCCATAAACTATTGGTCGGGAATGGCGGATTAATGGCCCATTTAGGTATTACCGAAGAGCCAATTGCTGAGAAAAGAGCTGATGAAGGCGACCAAAAAGCAAAACTCGTTCTCCAGGCAATGGCCTACAATGTTGCAAAAGAAATAGGTGCTATGCTGGCCGTGCTCAAAGGTGAAGCGGATGCGGTTATTCTGACAGGAGGAATTGCCCATAGTCAGTTTATAGTGGATTACATAAAAAAAATGATTTCACCCATGGCTAAAGTGGCAGTTTATCCTGGAGAAGATGAAATGGAAGCCCTTGCCATGAGTGGATTAAGAGTACTAAAAGGGGAGAAGAGCAAGGAATATTGAGATAGTAAAGAGTATTAAGTAAGGGTAAGGAGTAAGGAGTAAGGAGTAAGAGAAGAAGTAAGGAGTAAGAGGTAAGGAGTAAGGAGTAAGGAGTAAGGAGTAAGGAGTAAGGAGTAAGGAGTAAGGAGTAAGGAGTAAGGAGTAAGGAGTAAGGAGTAAGGAGTAAGGAGAATGAGGAATTAGATAAAAAAAATAAAGAAACTGATGGTCAATGTCTTTGCCCCTCTCCCGATAGCTATCGGGATTGGGAGAGGGGGCAGGGGGAGAGGTCGGTATTTCAAAGGAGTAAGAATTAATTAGTAAAAGTGTAAACAAATTTCAGGACGATACATAAGGAGTAAGGAGTAAGGAGTAAGGGTAAGGAGTAAGAGAAGAAGTAAGGAGTAAGAGGTAAGGAGTAAGAAGTATTAAGTAGTAAGAAATATAAAATTAAGAATAGTAGCCCCCCAAATAATAACACTCAATTACTCATTTTCAATTAAAAACCGATAATTGAAGGTATACACAGATAGTGTCATGTTTTCATGTCCTTAGAATTTAGCGTATGTTAAAAATTGCTGAATTGTTGAAGTAAATACATTCTCCAAATGCATAGAGTAAAAGAAAGTTTTCATAAAGGATTTTTTTTAGTGATGATATTTATTTGTAATAAGTAAGTGACGAATTATTCTTATTGAGATCATTACAATCTCAGATCATCTTTTATTTTCCATCCTTTCAATATTTAATCATTTAGTCATTCTCCCTTAATCCTGTTGTAAAGTAGATGTTGCTAGTTTGCATTAAACTATAATGGCACACTTTATGTTCAAAACAATAATCCTTATTTTGTTTATTATGATACTAAACAATATTGAAGTCAAAGGACAAACACCTATGGACATTGAAAAAACAAGTTCAGCAAACAAATCTCTAAAAATTCTGAGTTGGAACATTTACATGTTGCCTTACTTAAGCTTGTTTAATCACAATGCCGACCGGGCAAAAGTAATTGCCGACAAACTGGAATATTCGGATTACCAGATTATTGTTTTTCAGGAAGCTTTTAGCAGCAAATGCCGTAATATCCTGGCTAAACGACTGGCTAAAGAATATCCCTTTCAATACGGACCGGCAAATAGAACTCTTTTCCCTTTCCGTACGAGCAGCGGATTGTGGGTGGTTAGTAAAATTCCACTTAAACAGCTTGACAGGATTAAATTCAGCATTAGTAAGGGATTCGATATCATCGCCAGAAAAGGTGCTGTCCTTTTTCAGGGAAATTTCCAGGGGACTACTTTTCAACTGCTGACTACTCACCTTCAGTCTGATAATTCACAGCAAATAAGAGAAAAACAGTGCGGTGAAATAAAAGAACATTTGCTGAATCAATATTTCAACCCCAACATTCCGCAACTGATTTGTGGTGATTTTAATATTGAAATGGAAGATCATTTGAATTATCAGCTCATGTTACATACATTAGGAGCCAGGAATGGAGAGATTAGCGGCGATGTAAAGTTCACTTACGACGAGATAAATAATAACCTGGCCCGTACTGCAACGGGAAAGAAAAGTGTGATTGATTATATTCTTGTCCGGAATGAGCAATGGATTAAACATATCGAACGTAAAGTTCAGACTTTCTATGCAAAAATAGGCATAAAATCATCAAATCTTTCTGATCATTATGCAATGGAAGCGAATATCAATTTTAATGCCCCAATTTTAAAAAGAGAAGTCTTACTTTCTACTGCCAAATGATTCTGATTTGTGTTTTACTCAAAAGCCTTTATTTAACATATTTGTTTCTAAATTCCTCAATTTTTTAATCTATATTTGTCACTTAAATTCTTCGACAAAATCCTCTTTTGATGAGTGAATGTCACTTTAAAATTCAGAAAACCCCGTCAAAGATCACTTCCGCGGATTTTCAATTTCACTAAAACTTTATTTATTTTATATCATTCCTTTCAGGGTATGCTATGCCTTGTTTGAGTCTTGTTTCAACCTCCGGGAACGCTTTAAATTCTTACTATAGTTATATGTACTCCTTATCAGGGATGTGTCATATCAATATAATATGATACATCTATGATAAAGAGTTGAAATAACTATGATAGAGAGTTAATAGAGCCCCGGAGGTTGAAGCAAGGATGGAAAAGGATTGAGAAGATTTAAAAGATGAAAAAAAAGAAAAAATGGTTGGGAAATTGAGGTGCAGGGACATTCTTCCCGGGTTTTTAATGACGGTTTCGCTTTAGGGAAGGAACGTTTGATGGGTTCGAAACCGTATCTAACCCTTTTAACTTTATTGTGTACAAAGTTTTTAGAGATTGATTGCAAAGATAAAACTTTTACAACAAATAACCAAAAACAGGTAAAAAAATTAAACTAAAACTGGAGAGTGTACAAAGATATTTTAAGTGTATCAACGAATAGAACTTAATATGAATATCAACGTATTGTTATGATATATAGTTGTTTATTATAATTTACAATTTGTCAATTCCAGCCTGACTGAAACATTGGAATCATTTCTTTGAAAATCAAGAAACTTTAGCCGATAATTAAATAATTTTTATACAGAAAAAAAATATTTAAGACATATACTTGTCCAACTCTGAAATATTTAGACCTGAGTATCAGAATTTGTAACGTTAAAGTGTATTCTTTTCAATCGATTTCTTTTCCCCGACAATCTTTTCTTCCCAAAATACCCACATCAAAAAAATTATTCCGTAAAAGACATATTTAAAAGCGTATAAGTGCAGAAAATTAAACCAGTTGGGATGAATCCCGATACAGGCAACAATAAACGTTATTCTGAAAATATTAAATGCATAAACTACTATCAGACTTAACGGTATATACCACAGTTTTTTGAGCCAGGGTCCGCGTGAAAAAGCGAGGATGCAAAAGCAGATGTAGGCCTGTTTGATGCCGGTACATGCCCAAATAATAAGAACTGAATTGCCATTTGTGTGTTTGATTATGTTGGAGGGTTCTAATACTACTTTCGAACCAAAAAGATGCAACAAAAATGTAGTTACATGAGCCACATGATAAGCCATCCCTGTAAATGGTGCTGAAATATCAAGACCCCATAAGGTTACCATTGTGTCAACAGATAATGATTCATCCCCCTGAATATTATATTTCCAGAAAAGGTTCGTTCCCATCAAAACAACAAAAAAAAGAATCACCCCTTTATAAGGCTGAAGTTTTTCAGGATAGTTTAATGTTGCTAATTTCATTTAAAACTGATTTGAAACACGTGCAAAGGGAACCTGGTCGATAGAACAAAATTCAGCCTGTTGATACTTGAAATTGCCGGTAATAGCAATCATGGCCGCATTATCAGTGGTAAATGCAAAAGGAGGAATATATACTTCCCAACCATATTTTAATCCGTGATCGAGAAATGACTGACGAAGAGCCGAATTGGCTGAAACTCCTCCTGCTACTGCCACCTGGTTTATTTTTAAATCAAAGGCTGCTTTGCAAAGTTTATCCATTAATATTTCAACCACCGTTGATTGGATAGAGGCGCAAAGATCGTTCAGGTTTTCTTCAACAAAATGTTCATTTTCCTTTATTTTATCTCTCAATAAATAGAGAAACGACGTTTTAAGTCCACTAAAACTATAATTGTACCCCGGAATATGGGGTTTGTTGAACGTAAAGGCTTTAGGATTCCCTTCTTTTGCCAGACGGTCGATATACGGACCTCCGGGATAAGGTAATCCCATGACCTTGGCACATTTATCAAATGCCTCTCCGGCAGCATCATCAATGGTTTGTCCGATAACCTCCATGTTGTTATAGTCTTTTACCATCACGATTTGTGAATTACCTCCCGAAACAAGCAGACATAAAAACGGAAATTCAGGATGGTGTTCATTTGGCTTTCCTTCGCTGATAAAATGAGCCAACACATGTGCCTGTAGATGATTAACATCAATAAGAGGAATATTAAGAGACTGTGAGAGACCTTTGGCAAAAGAAGTCCCGACCAACAGGGATCCTAACAGCCCGGGACCCCGGGTAAAAGCAATGGCACTGAGCTCGCTTTTATCAACTCCTGCCCGTTTCAGAGCTTCATGCACTACCGGAATGATATTGAGTTGGTGAGCCCGGGAAGCCAGTTCGGGAACTACACCTCCAAAACTGGCATGGACAGCCTGACTTGCTATGACATTGGACAGCATAATTCCGTCGCGGATTACCGAAGCTGAAGTATCATCACAAGACGATTCTATGCCTAATATTATTGTTGAATTCATTTTTTTTTATTCGAAATTGTAAACTGATTGATCTGTTTGTAATTGATTTTCTCATTCAGAAATCAGGTTTGACCCAAAAATGTCCAAAAATACATTGACTGAAAAACAGAAACCAAATGTTCCATGTTTAGTTGAATTTCAACTCCTGTACTTTAAATCCTCCATTGAGGAAATCAGGAATCTTGTTTCAATGTCACATGAAATCTATTTTGTCAAACACAAAATCCGGTTCATGTGAATTGGACTAAAGAGCTGTGTTTTTTAGTGAAATGTGAATTCTTATCAGGGTTTCCTTGTAGAATTCACAAATTATTCTTTACTTTTGCGTAATAAAGATCAAAGGTATAAAAAAAAGAGGTAACATATTAGGTTTTAGTATTGACGGAATAATTTTATTTCTCGTACTGTTTTTTATGTTCCTGCAAACCAGCCGGATTCACAGGTTAATAATAAATGCCGTTGTTTATGAATTATCGGATAAGATCCATTCCAAAGTAAGTATCGGCGAAATAAACTATGTGCTTTTTAATGACATCTCAATTCGGAATTTATATGTTGAAGATCAACAGAAAGATACGCTTTTGTTTGTCAATAAGGCCGATATGCATTTCAAATTCTGGAAATTCTTTCAGGGTAAAATAATATTTACTTCTGCTGAATTTAACCGGCTATACGGGAATATTATAATCGATAAAGCAGGACATTCTAATCTTGATTTTGTAATAAATGCTTTTAAACAACCTTCAACAAAGGAAAAAACGCAGGTAGAATATCAAATAAGACACTTCAAGCTGACTAATTCTTCATTTAATTATACTAATTTAAAAGAATTTAAGCCTCTACCCAACGGGATATTTAATGGCAATAATTTGAAATTTAAGAATATTAACGCTGTTGTATCGATTCCTGTTTTTAATAATGATACCCTAAGTGCCAGAATTGCCAGTTTAAGTGGAGTTGAACATTCCGGTTTTGTTTTTACGAATATAAAAACACAGATCATGGGATCAAAAAAAGGAGTTAACATTCCAACATTCGACATTTTTCTTCCTCATTCCCTGTTGCATCTGGAGAATATACATCTTAAATACGATAGTCTGGCCGATTTAAAACATTTTTTTCAAAAGGTAAGATGGAATGCACCAATTAGTCCGTCGTATATATCATTTCGCGATTTGAAAGCTTTTGTCCCCGGGTTTAAAAATGTCAGAGGAGAAGTTTCCATTAAAGGATTGATTACAGGCCGAATTGCAAGTCTGCATTTTCAAAAGATGCAAATCAGTTATGGCAACTCTTGTTTGTTGAATGCCGATTTAGATGTTAATGGACTCCCCGATTTGCATGAAGTCTTTATCTATGGACAAATAAAAGAGCTCCGGTTTGAAAAAGCAGATGTACAGGATTTTATTTCAGAGTTGTCAAATAAGCCTTTTATAATACCAAAAGAAGCTGATCGGTTAGGATTGATTCGTTATAAAGGAAATATCACAGGGTTTCTGAATAACTTAGTTGTTTTTGGTAATTTGAATACGAATGTTGGAAGTGTTTCTTCTGATATATTACTGAAGTTAGAAAATAATTTACGGGATTTGACCTATAAAGGGACTATTAAATCGGAGAACCTTCAATTGGGGAAACTGCTTGGAAACAATCAACTTGGTAATGTCTCTTTCAATTTAAATACTGTCGGAACAAAAAGAGAGAATACTAAATTTCAGGGAACAGTTCAGGGTACTGTTTCAGAATTCCAATTTAAAAACTATTCATATCGTGACGTCAGGTTAGGTGGAAAATATGATGGAAAAGGATTCGATGGGACTGTTGATTTGAAAGATCAAAATCTGGATGCTCATTTTATAGGGAAAATAGATTTGACTCAGAAGTTACCTGTATATGACTTTGGAATAAGAGTTTTAAAAGCCAATTTAAACGCTTTAAAGCTCATTGATAATTATCCGGGAGCTATTGTTTCATTTAATGGTAAAACAAATATAGTAGGAAATTCACTCGATAATATAAATGGCTTTATACGCTTCGACAGCATACAAATCACGAACCTGAATAAAACATTAATGATAAATAATATCCAGTTTATATCACGTATTGACGGAGAATCTACTCATTTCGGCATTATCTCCGATTATGTGAACGGGGCGTTTAGTGGAAATTTTAAATATAGCACTGTAGTGCAATCCATCGATAAAATTGTACAGACATATTTGCCTTCCCTGGCCAATCTAAACAAAAATAAAAAAACAGATAATGCTCCGAATCATATTGACATTGATCTAAGCATTGAAAATACAAGTAAAATTTCGGATATACTTGTCTTACCTTATACATTTGAAGGAGTATCGACAATTAAAGGCTATATTGATGAAAAGACAAACAAAATCGATGTCTCGGCAAACATTCCAACATTTAAAACGAACAAGCAACAACTTGATAACCTTACATTCCATTTTGACAATCCGAATAACCAAATACAATTGACTACCAGAGCCCAACTACAAGGGAAAGAGGGAATACAGAATATCTTTATGAATGCTTCAGCAGCAAGAGATTCGGTTATTACCCATCTGGGCTGGCAAAATGCCCAACAAATTACAAATGCAGGTGAATTAAATACTGTAACCAAATTCAGAACCGAGTCAGGCAAAACAACTGCTCAATTATCAGTGCTCCCTTCGCTGGTAATAATATCCGATTCAACATGGAATATTCATCCCTGTAAAATTGATTTTATGGCGGACAGTACAATTCAAATTCATAATTTTATTTTTGATAATCAAAGTCAGTTTATTCACATTAATGGGATTGCTTCCAAAAGCCAGCACGATAGTTTAAACCTTGTTATGAATAAACTCGATCTGGATTTTATTATGGGTCTCCTAAAATTGAAAGGAATTAGTATCGGAGGAATGGTGACCGGAAAGGCAACATTATTAAGTGTGCTTCAACAGCCTATTTTTGAGGCAAATTTAGATGTAAAAGGTTTAAATTTAAATCATAAACTGATAGGGGATGGTCACATTTCATCAAACTGGGACAAGCTGAATACACAACTACTGGCACATGGTAAGTTTGTAAATGCCAGTAACGATACCATTCTGGTGGCAAACGGAGTTTATACCCCAAAGAATGATACCCTGAATGTATATTTTAAAGCGCATAATTTCAGCATTGAATTTTTAACCCCTTATCTGGAAAGTGTTGTTCAAAATGTAAATGGATATGTGAATGGTAATGTTCGTATGTTCGGCCCGTTAAAACATGGAATTAGTTTTGAAGGAGATGTATATTTAAATAAAGGACAAGCTTCGGTAAAGATGCTTAAGACAAATTATTTTATTGATGATTCGGTACATTTAACTCAAAAAACAATAGAATTCAGAAATGTAAAAATTTATGACCAGGAAAGAAACCCGGCTTCATTAAATGCAGTGCTGTCACATAACGGGCTTTTCCAGCATATGAAATTTGATGCGACAATTGCAGGTAAGAATATCCTGGCTCTAAACACAAATGCCGAAGATAATGATTATATCTTCGGGAAAGCATATGCTAACGGTTCGGTTCATATTTTCGGAGATGAAAAGGAAGCGAATATTATGGTAAATGCTATTTCGCAACCGAATACAAAATGTTATATTCAAATGGGAGGTAATTCAAAAGCTTCAAATAATACATTTATAAATTTTGTAAACAAAAGAAACTATACTACTCAAAATACTGTTACGACTCATAAACAGATTGGAACGGATATGAATGTAAAAGTGAATTTGCAAATTGAGGTTACTCCGAACGCAGAAATGGAATTGATAGTCGACCCCAAGGCCGGAGACATGATTTCGGGAACAGGGAATGGTAATTTGCGGGTAGAGTTTGACACATTCTCCGATTTGAAACTATACGGTACATATACCATTAATCAGGGCTTTTATTTATTTACACTTCAAAATCTGATTCGGAAAGAATTCAAGATTGATCAGGGGAGCACTCTTGCCTGGACCGGCAACCCTCGTAATGCCCAGGTAAATATACGGGCACTATATCCACTGACGGCATCGCTTAAAGATTTAATCGACCCCTCACAACTGGGTAGTATGCGCACCAGTATCCCGGTAAATTGTGTGTTGAAATTGACCGATAATTTGATGAAACCGAATATTAATTTTGATATTGATTTACCCCAGAGTGATGAAGGGGTAAAACAATTGGTAAGAAATACGATTAATACTGATGAAATGATGAATCGACAAATTCTTTATTTATTGGTATTCAATAGGTTCTATACACCGGATTATATGAGGACTGCTTCCACGTCCAATTTGGGAACTAATGAAGCTCTTTCGTTTGCTACTTCTACATTAAGTGCCCAATTAAATAACTGGATATCCCAGTTATCAAAAAACAATAATTTCTCCATCGGATTTGATTACAGACAAACAGATCAACTAAGTAGTGATTATCAGGCACAGATATTATATCAACCCAACAACCGTTGGATTGTCAATGGAAATATAGGTTACAGGAATGATATACTGACAACCAATACCAACCGGTTTATCAGTGATGTTGATTTTCAGTATCTGCTGACTGAATCGGGGAAACTGAGATTTAAAGCTTATAACCACACCATAGACCGTTATCAGTTACGTACTGCCACCCAGACACAGGGAGTAGGGTTTATGTACAAAGAAGATTTTGTTAGTGTAAAAGATCTGTTTAATTACTATTGGCACTTATTAACCGGCACAAAAAACAAGAAACCAAATGAAGAAAAAACGTCTACTAAAAAATAGCTTAATGTTGTTTTGCGGCATTCTATTATGCAGTCAGAGTTTATGCTCACAAACTATTGAAAAGTGGTTCGTAAACATGCCTGATATTCTAAATCCAACATTGTCAAAACAAAACAGACTGGAATTGCTTGAATATCATAATGCAGGGCAAGGTGACAGCATTTCAAACATATTTAAACATGAGGCTTATCTGCTTAGTATAGATACCTTGAAACAACAGATTGTTGTAAAAAATACTAAAAGTTCAGTTTTTGAAATGAAAATTATTCGAACGGAAGATGGCACATCAGTTATTGGAATTATTCGAACTGTATGTGCACCGGTATGTATGTCTACTGTTGAATTTTACGATACTGCGTGGAATTTGATTCCTGTCCGGTTCAAAATGCCTGCTGCAATTGAATGGCTGGACGTAAAAAATATACCTTCTGAGAAAATCGACATAGAATGGGCGAAAAATCTAATGGGAATAAGTTTTATCTCACTAAGTTTTTCAAAAAAAGATCAAACAATCGTTGCAAAAAACAATTCGCTTGATTTTATTAGTGCAGCGGATCGAAAAGTAATAGCTCCCTATGTGTCTGATAAACCAATTTTATATGAGTTGAAAGGACGAACGTGGCAACGCAGACTATAAAAAAAGCCCCGTACAATCTGTACGGGGCTTTTTTTATATATTTAAAACCTTATTTCTTGCTTTCTATGCGTTTTGCATAGCGGGTCATAAATTTATCAACACGTCCTGCTGTATCCACCAATTTAGATTTACCGGTGTAAAATGGATGGCTTGAACTTGAAATTTCCATTTTTACTACAGGATAAGTTACACCATCAATATCGATAGTTTCTTTCGTGTTTACGGTTGAACGAGAAATAAAGGTGTCACCGTTCGACATATCTTTAAATGCTACCGGACGATAATTTTCTGGATGGATTCCGCTTTTCATATCTTTAAGTTTTAATTTATTTTTTTTCGATGTTGTTATTTCGGCTTGCAAAAGTACTAATTTCAATTTATATATCAAACAATTTCAATGATTTTTATTTTTTTAGATGTGTTATTGATGTTGAAATTGTTTCTATGGCTCGTAATTATCTGTAATACATTTGTATATCTTTGGGTGTAATCTGACTTATTTTGATCCGAAATACAGTAAGAGCATTCCTACAAGTACTCCCAGTAAGTCGACAACTTTTAATTTTATGTTTTTATCATGAAGGATCATTGCACCATAGAAAAATGGTACGATGACACCCGAACGTCGAATGGTAGATACAACCGAAATCATTGAACCGGGCATTGTTAAAGCATAGAAATATACAAAATCGGATATAACAAGAAAGATGGATATAAAAGCAATAGCCCATTTGAACTTAAAAGGAGTGGTTTTCTTCCGGGTAGGGGCCCATAAAAAAATGGTGATAATACCCATAATGATGGCCTGATAAAAAGTGTAATATACCTGAACAGACATAACATCAAATCTATTCATCAGGTATTTATCATACAATCCGCTTAATGCTCCGGTTAAAGTTGCCAGGATAATATACCAGAACCATTTGTTGGTTTTGAACGAAATGCCTTCTTTTTTTCCAACCACGGAGAACATGAAGAATGAAACTAATGTCAGTCCTACACCGGCAACCTGGAAGCCGTTCAGTTTTTCACCAAAAATAAGCATGGCTCCCACAACTGTCCATACAGGTTGAGTAGCTTTAATGGGGGAAGCCAGTGAAATAGGCAAATGTTTCAACGCAAAATAGGCAAAGAGCCATGAAGTTAAAACAATAACTGCTTTTAAAACGAACAAAAGATGGGTATGAAAATCAACTCTTGGAACAAAAAATATGCCTCCTTTGAGTACGTGGGGAAAGAATTCGGAAAGAAGGAGGAAGGGAGTAAGAATAAGACAGGAAATTAAAATAGAGACTAGTATTACCGGTATAACAGCATTTTTCTCCAATGATACCTTTTTAAATACTTCATATGATCCTAATAATATTGCAGAGACAAAAGCAAGAAATAACCACATTTTAATTTACAATTTATTAATTTACAATTTAAGACAAAGTAACCACAATAGTTAGTAGGTCAAAATAGAAAACACAATAGATATTTACAATTAATTCATTTACTCCCGATAGCTATCGGGATTACAATTTAAAATAAGAAACAAAAATAAGAGCCTCTTATTCCGCCCTGCGGAACCAAAAACGATAAGAAACAAATTAGGTGTATATATTGAATGAATGGACTTTTTTCTCTATACTATGTGTTCTATGTGCCTATGTGGTTAATTTGTTTCATGAGAGGATCATATGGCACATCCCGATTATCGGGAGAATACAATTCCGACAGATCAAAATCTGCTATTGTCACAATAGATAGAAACTATTAAATTATTTTCTTTCGCTAAAATCTTAAAAATACCTTTAGGTATTAACTATTGTGTTTTTCTATTGTGTCCTACTGTGACTATTGTGGTTATGTATTTTGTATTCAACTATTGTGTTTGTGTATTTTGTTTTCTATTTTGTTCTCTTGTGGTCCCGAAAAAACGGGATGTCGCATACTCCATTAAAAGTTTTTGTCGTTTATTATTTTAGAAAAGTAGAATTAAATAAAAATGGTATTAGGGTATTGAATGTCGACCAGGTATAATCCTTGTGCAGGAACAGAGACTCCGGCTTTGCAACGGTCCTTTCCTTCTATTACAGCCCTGAATTCTTCAAGGTTCATCTTTCCCTGTCCCACCTCGAATAGAGTTCCTACAATCGCTCTTACCATGTTTCGTAGAAACCGGTCCGCTCTGATAGTGAAAATCCATTCATCATCTTTCTGAGTCCATTCGGCAAGGGTAATATTACAGTTATTGGTTTTTACATCGGTGTGTAATTTGCTAAAGCTTGTAAAATCACGATAATCTTTCAGAGTATCTGCTGCGCGGTTCATGGCATCAAAGTCAAGGCTATCGCTTATACGGGCAGCCAGTTCATTCCTGAAAACCGATTTACGGATCACAACATGGTATTCGTACTTACGGGAGATGGCATCGAAACGTGCATGAGCATCCGGTTGAACTTCTGCAATATTAGATACCGCAATGTCTTTGGGTAAATAGCTGTTCAATTTCGCGACTAAATCATACTGACCGGGCAAACTGCCTTCGAGTTCAAAATGGGCTACCATAAGCCGGGCATGTACTCCCGTATCGGTCCGGCCGGCACCCGTCAATTCGATTTCTGTCCGCAATATGGTGCATAATGCCTTTGTCAGTACTTCCTGCACTGAAATGCCGTTGGGTTGAATCTGCCAACCGTGATAGGCTGTACCTTTATACGAAAAATAGAGAAAGTACCGTTTTTTCACAGTGCAAAGATACGAATAACTAATTTGAAATTATAATAACGAAATGAAAATGCAAATGATAATTTAAATAATCTTAAAATTGAGGTTATCAGGAATAAAAAATATATTATGAGTATCGGGTATTGTACCTAAAATTCGCTTTTTTGTCTTTTTGTAATGATTAGATCATTTGATTTTCATTTAATTCTACTTTACCAAATTAG
>Ga0302265_1000020_pt1 | contig 90861 bp, 193 predicted proteins | sample III_Bog_E1_1_FD_194556 | JGI IMG/M metagenome (GOLD analysis project Ga0302265, IMG submission 194556) | Peat permafrost microbial communities from Stordalen Mire near Abisko, Sweden - III_Bog_E1_1 | ecosystem: Environmental > Terrestrial > Soil > Wetlands > Peat | place: Sweden: Abisko...
CACTAGTTCCTCTTCAACTTCTAGTTCTATATCTTCTATAATGGAGGTATATTTACTTTCTTTAAATTCCCAATACTGTAAATATTCCCCAGTAGGTATATAAAGTATTTTAGTCATATATTATCTCGAAACTTTGTCTTGTATAAGAATTTTGATATGGATATAATATATTATCCCCATTGTCTTCTAATAGATATTCTATAAGAGCTTCTATATCATAATTTAATACGTTATATCTAAAACTATCCTCTACTAGTTCTGGCCTACCCTCATCTTTACGTGGAACAAATTGAACATATTCTCCTTTAATTACATCTAATATTTTAGTCATATATTATCTCCAATTCACTTAGTAAAATTAGTAGAATGACATTATTTAATTTTAGCCAACTATTAATAAACATACTTGAATTAAGTGCCAATAAATAAGTGATTTCAGAATCAACTTCCCATAATTCTACAAAAGAATAAATGTTATCATTAGCGTAATAAAATTTTAAATATTCTCCAGTAGGTATATAAAGTATCCTAGCCATCTATTACCTCAAATTCCGCTTTAATTCTAGCTTGGGAATCATCATAGCCCTTTATATTTAAATTAAAATAAGTATCTTCTAATTTAAGAAATAATGCATCTAAAGATATATCAGAAAACCGTGAATCTTCTATATTAAGAACCAACTTATGTTGGTCTCTCGAAACAAATTTAACATATTCCCCACTAGGTATATGTAGTATTTTAGTCATCCTCAATTACCTCAAATTCCGAATATAAAAAACTACTTCTAATAGGTAATCCTAAACTCTTTACAAGACAAGAATATTTTTCAATATCTTTATTTGAAGTAAGTTCAGTTAATATAATATTAATACAAACCATAGAAATAGTAGTAATTCCTCTATATGTAAGGTATTTTCCTTCTGGAATATATAAAAGTTTACCAGTTCTCATAAACTCCTCCAATCAAAGAAAATGGGAGAAGGGACATTAAATCCCCTCTCCCAAAATTATTAAACCTAATAAACTATACTAGAAATAAGTTATTTAAATTTAATCTGCTAAATTCCAACTTAATAAAAGCTTCTAAATTATTTTGTTCTGTATATGGGATAATTATTAGTTTTATATTATTTTCTCTACAGTAGTTTTGTTTTTTAACATCTCTATTATATTGTTTTATAAAATCTTCTTTTGTTTTATGCCAAAAATTAGGAAAAATATAATGTTGTTCTCCATTATACTCTATTGCTATGTTAGAAGCTTCATTGAGCCCATCAAATTCTATATAATTATACCTAGAAAAATATTTTCTAGTTTTTGTAAACTCTAATCCAGTTAATCTCTTAATGGTATTTATACATAAGGCTTCAGTTTTTCCACAAGAACATTTAGGGCAATTAGTTTTTTCACCAGAAAGTAGAACTGAGGTTTCTGATATAATTCTATTTCCACAAGAGCATAAACATTCCCAAGCTTTTTTACCTCTATTAGATTTTACTTGTGAAATAACAGTTAATTCACCAAATATATTTCCTAATAAAGTATTGTTTATTTTATTATGTCCAGAACATCCACAGTGAGTCTTAGGAATTTTTTTATTGTGTAATTGAGAAGAAGTAGCAATAATAGTTTTTCCACAAGAACATTCACATAACCAGTGCTTTGCTTTCTTAGATTCAGTGGCTACAAAACTTCTTACAGTAAGCTTTCCAAACACTTTTCCTATCAAATCTATATTTTTATTAGGGATTTTACATCCACAAGAAGTAGTAGAGTTTGATAGTAAATTAGCAGAGTATATTATCTTAGTATTGCCACACTTACATCTACATTTATATTTAGGTTTTCCATCTACTGTTTCTGCTTTTTCTATAACTGTTAATAGGCCAAATGTCTTACCTATCAAATCCTTTACACAGTGGCAGGTATAACTATCTTTATGTGTTATTAAAAAAGATGAGGTTTTTACAAAAATAGTTCCACAGATACATTGACATTTCCAAAGACCCCTTCTTGCCTTATTCAAACCTTCATCAGAGATAACTTTTAAATTTTTTATAGGTAAAGTTAAAAAATTATACTTATTTGGAATACTTTTATACCTCCCATCTTAAGTTAGAATAAGACCAGTTATTGCAGCTAACTTCTTTTGAATATATAAATCTATTTTTTGCCAATTATTATTATGTGCTATAAGATGACATTTCTTACATAAAATAATTAAATTATTTTCTTGTTTAAAAAGTTTATCGTTTTTACTTAAGGGAACTATATGGTGTACATCTAATTCCTGACTTGTGTATTCTTCTTGGCATAGTTGGCATTTACTATTATATTTTAACATTATCGAGGGTTTCTTACCACTCATCCTGCCTCTTAAAGCAATTTTGTGTGGAGTCATTAAAGTCTCAGGATCATATCCCTTAGATATTCTATAAGCTTTAAATAAATCCTGTTTAATACAGCCACAAGATTGATTAAGTCCACTTAAAAGAGCATTTGTAGAAGGACTACAAGTATTACCACAAACACATTGACATTTCCAATATTTGTCTTTTTTATTAAGTGATTTTTCAATATCTAAAGCTATTACTGTGAGTCTACCATATACTTTGCCAGTTAAATCAACTTTATAATTTTGTCTGGTACACCCACAGCTAGTAGTATTTCCACTTAGTAAATCAGAAGTATTTACTATAGTGATATTTCCACATTCACAGCTACACTCCCATGATTTTATTCTTTTTCCAGAAGATCCAAACTTTACTGACTCCTTTGTTATAGTTAATTTTCCAAATTTTTGTCCTGATTTAAACTGATTTCTATCACAACACCCACAGTGTTTTTTATTCCTAGGACAAGTTAATGATTCTGTTGTTTTGTCAACCAACTTTCCACAAATACATCTACATTGCCAATGTTGTTTATAATCAATAGAGCCCAACTTCTCTATAACAGTCAGTAAGCCGAAAGTTTGATTTAATATATCTTTTTTCATACCTTTAATTATCGGCTTACTGACTAATATGATTACTTAAAAAGTAAATTTATTTCATTATCTAAGACTAATCTCCAATTTCATCTATCCAATGATTATGGCCAATTGGACATTCTAAATCTGATCCTGAAATAATCCAATGCAGCTTTTTATAGAAGGGAAAATTTTTAACATTATAGTCCTCAGGTCCCAATTCACCGAGGAGATCCGTTGTCCATAAAATTATGCTTGGTACAGTGTTTTCTTCTTTTTTAAGTCTAGAAATCTCACATAGAACGGGAGCAAAAGCCGTACCACCCGATATGTTTTTGGGAACTTCTTGATATGTCTTAATATCACCTGAAAAGCAAATTTCAGAAGTGTGTAGAATAAGATATACTGGATTTCTGGTGTATTTACAAGTAATTTCTCTAATAATATTTAGAGCATCATTTAATTGCTCACTTGACATACTTCCAGAGCAATCGAGAACAACCATAAATTTTCTGATTAAGTCTGGGGCAATATCAACCATAGAAGGAAGTCTTATATTTTTTGGCATCATATGGTCCATTCGAGAACCTCTTCTTGAATATCCATAGTCTTCTGAATTTTCTCTGTCAGTAATGTGCTTTAAAATCTGCCTTAGATTTACTTTTGGAGGCTCAAGAAGCATCTCAAAATCTCTTCCATACTCACTGCCAGACCCAGGAAGCTTATTTGAGTTTTTAGAAGTATAATCTTTTAATTCTGATTTAATAATATCTCTGGCCATTTGTTCTTCTGGAGATAAAGGTTTTCCATTCTCGTCTTTTCCAGAACTTCCATCACCTACCATATCACCATTTAGAGTCCAACCTTCATAGTCCTTTCCTCTCATACCTACTTTATACATGTCATCATAGGTACCTTCAGCTGAAAGTTTGGCATATTTAGCTGGGTCAAATACAAATTGTTTTTCAAGAACTCCCATAAAACTTGTATAATTAGCATCTGACTTAAAAATACCACTTTCTTTCATTATTCTTGCCACAAACTGATTAATTTGAGCATCTGTAGCTACATTCCAAAGCTTCATATCTCTATGTTGAGCTCTGCCAAAACTATCAAAAACAATATGACCTATCTCATGTAAGATAGTAAAAGAGATACCTAGTTCTGGAGTTTTAAACCATGGCTTGTTTTGTTTAGCTGCCAACATTTCATGAATAGTATATAGTTTAGTAGAAATATAAATTTTAAAGCTATCAGTAAACGCAAAACTTGGGAATTCTTTTGCTTTATCACTATTATTAATTTCTATATTAATTTGTTGTAAAGCCTGTGAATAGAAGGGAATCTGTTTTATTATGAATTGTCTTAGACTGGCTAGATTAATGTTTGGAACATTTATATTATCCCAGTCGTCTAAAAGACTCTGGTAGTATGCCTTTAAATCTGTTGGTGATGTTTTAGCTGCCATTTTTTCTCCATAAAAGGCTAGAGTTAATCTATTTCTATAATTTCAAAATTATTTTTACTTCTATTTCTACGCTTACATAGTTTAGTAATCCAAAAATTAGCGTTTTCTATTGAAGAAAGTTCAAAATATAAATTTCCAGCATAAAATGTTATATATTCTCCAGAAATTACATCTAAAATTTTATAGCTTTTCATTAATTTCCTCTATTTCAAACTCCTCCAAAGTTACTTCATAAGATATATCTTTATTATAATCATTCCACGTACCTCCACGCTTTGTAACCCAGTTAATATCGTTCTTAATAGACTCCATAGCATCATCATAAGAAATATAAACTAGGTCTGTTCCTGAAAAACTTCTCATATATTGTCCAGAAGTTATGCATAATATTTTATACATTATCTTCTATCCTTATAATTTCAAATTCGTTCTCATTAGTGACTTGTCCAATATCTACATTTTCATATATCCAGCAGGGAGATTGTGAATAAGTATATACTATTGACTTAATCCATTCTTGGCAAGCTAATTCAGTATTAAAAGTAGCTTTTCTATTTTTACCAGAATACACATATTGCTCTGATGGTATGTGTAAAATAATGTACATATATTTAGAACTTCCAAATATGACTATGACCAATAAATAGTCTTTGAAGTAGTTCTAGCATTTGATTTTTCCTTTAGCTATTAGGAGGAAGACTTCTTAATATATAATGCTCTAATGCTTGTATTTTTATATGTAAATCTTGTATATCTGTTTTTAATGCTTGTATTTGGTTATTCATTGCTAGACATGAATCTATTAATTTTACCATAGCTTTCATTTCTTGTGGTGTCATTTCCTATTCCTCTGTTTTATATTTAATATATGGATTTAAAATTTCATCTATTTCTCTCATTGCTGGTGGTAATCCCAAATACATATCTGCTCCTCCTTTACCACCAGATTTCCACAATTTCGGGTCTTTTCGTATAGTTTCTAATGTGTTTGTTAGACATTTAGCACAAGGTTTATCATATTTAATATCTCTTGTAGGACCTTGTTGCCAATATTCTCCACAATTATTACATTTATATGTTGTCATTTTATTTCTCCTGTATGGGGTTTGTTTTTATTAGTTCAAATTCAATATAGGATACTGGTTTATAGTTAGAAAATTGTTCACACCTCTTGTGTTCTGTTCTAATATAATAATCCAAATCTTCATTGTAGTCATTAATAGCATTTATTAAAACCCAATAAGCCTCTGACTTACTTTTAAAATTTTGAGTATATACTTCAATATTATAATTATAAATACGCATATATTCTGATGAGGTTAATCTCAATATATTCCAAACTAATTTTTCTTTCTTCATTTATTCTCCTAGTTTTATTATTTCAAACTCTTCTTTAGAAATTCCTTCTCCAATATCAGCATTATACTCATTCCAACAAAAAGAATATGTAGAATTTATAGCATGCCACTCTAAGTTATTATCTATCATTATTTGAGCTTCTTTTTTTGAGTTTAAAAGAATATCACTATTTTTATAGTTTTTTAAATAATGTCCAGTAGGTATATGTAAGATTTTATACCTTATCATAAATAACTTCAAATTCATTAATTATAAAATTACTCCAATTTATTTGCGGATTCCAATCTATTAAACTTGTTCCAAAGTAGTCTTCTAAATTATCTATTACTTGTTTAGCTGAAAAATCAGATAAAAACTCCCATGGTGTATCATAATATAGTAGATAAGTCCCAGTAGGTATATGTAAAATTTTATACATCTCTCATACCTCCACTATCTCAAATAATATCTTGTTTTCTGGTATTACTATATAACTAGCATCTGTTGGATATAGTATAATACGTTCATTTAGTTTCTCAATAGCTTCTTTTTTTGAATCTACTTCATATATATGATATGAAGATGTATTAGTAATTTCATTAGAACAATATAAATTTCCCTCAGGAAAGAAACAGTACAAATATTCCCCAGGTTCTATAAATAATATTCTATACATAGCTATACCTCCACTACCTCAAATAATATCTTGTTTTCTGATATTACTATATAACTAATATCTGTTGGATATATTATAATATTTTCATCTAGCTTCTCAATAGCTTCTTTTTTTGAAGCTACTTCATATAAGGAATACAAATTAGAATGAGGGGTATTACTTAAGTAATATAAATATCCATCAGTATATAGGCAATATAAATATTCTCCAGTTTCTATAAATAATATTCTATACATGGCTATACCTCCACTATCTCAAATAATAATCTATTATCAGGTATAGTCAATAGAATTTTATTAGCTAGTTCAATCTCTAAAACTTCAGATAGTTTATCAATAGCTTCTTTTTTTGAAGCTACTTCATATATTTTAAACTTATAACATATATTCTTAGGAGGATTATTAACTTCATATGAGTAATACAAATTAGCATAAGGGGTATTACTTAAGCAATATAAATATTCTCCAGTTTCTATAAATAATATTCTATACATGGCTATACCTCTACTATATCAAATAATAACGGATTTTCATCTAAGTAAATATCATTATGAAGTATATCAAGTATAGAAAATGAAGGATACTTAATAGTATCAGTAGCTTCAAATAGTATTTTTGCCTCTTCAATAGTTTTAAATTCCCAAGGAACAAATAGATTCTGCTCACCATCACCAACTATTTCATAAACAGAAAATTTTGAATCACAGTGAGGAGTGCCAATATATCTATAAATATAATCTCCACTTTCTATATATAATATTCTATACATAAATATCCACTATATTTCCTAAATAGTTTTTATTGGTTATATATTCTTTTATACCTTCTTTTTTATTTACTGGCTCTACTTTTCTGTAAAAAGTTATTTCATAATTAGGTATATAATTTGGAAATTGTATATTAGCTATCATATTTATCCTCAATTTCTATTATTTCAAATTCATTTTCTACACATTGTTGAAAAATAAACCATTTACCAGAGTTTTTCATAGCAATACCTCTTCTAACTATATCGCATACAGTGACTATACAACTATTTCTTAAATTAGTCTTATACAAGTAAAATTCATGATTTGGTTGTCCACTACAAAGTATACCTAAAAAAGTATATATATATTCTCCAGTGGTTATATGTAAAATACAATACATATCATTCTCCTATTCTTATTATTTCAAATTCATTTTTATTGGTTTGATATAAGTTATGAAAAACTGGTTTTGAATTTGATATGTATATTCCTATTTCTACTATCGTTAATATACAAGCATTACACATTTCTATTGAGTTTACTTTAATGATTTTATATAGAGAATTTTTAAGTTCTCCACTATAAAATGTACCACTATAACTATATACATATTCTCCAGTTGTTATATGTAGAATAGTATACATATTATTTCTTTATTTCTACAAAGGTAACTTCAGAAAATAAATTATCAAGTCCTGCTGAACTTTCTTTAATTTCATGATTAAACGTAGTATATCGTAAAGTAGTTAGGATAACTTGTCGTAAAATATCAGCTTTATCAAATTTATCTTCTGGTATATTTCTAATAGTTATAGGTTTATTATAATAGTCCATAACATAAGTTCCAGTAGGTATATGTAGAATTTTATACATAGCTAATCCTCCAGTCTTATTATTTCAAATTCATTTATTGCTACAACTGTTCCTATATGTTTGTTATGTTCATTCCAGCCTAGGTAATTTAGTTTAGACAAAGCTAATATACACTTAATCTGTGTAGTTGCTTGTTTAATACTTTTGTAAATATCATTATTTCCATCACAGTCTTTTAGATATTCTCCAGAAGGGATATGAAGAATATAACATCTTTTCATTTAATCCTCATTTCTTTTATAGAATTAAGTATGTAAATATAAGGAGGTAATATGTCAGATTTCGTATGGTTTATTATTAGTTTCGTGGCCGGTTTTATTGTTGGTGCTCTTGTTTTTAAGAACAATGAAAAAATAGTAGCTGCTGATACCGCCAAAGTAAGTTCAGTGGTAGCAGAAGTAAAAACAGTAGTAGCTGATGTTGAAAAAGACGCAAAGAAACTATAATAATTAAAATAAAGAAAAATGGTATGAATAGTTTTTTAGGCTATTCATACCATTTTTATATTTAGCTAACTATTACTATTAGCCAATATTTGATTGAATTTCAGATTGTCCTGCAGCAGTATCTTTTGCGTAACGAATAATATCCTCGCGAGTTAGACCTTTTTCTTTTGAAACTCCACCGAGAAGTTTATTCATAAAATCGGTTGAGAGCTTACTTTCTCTCATTGCCTTTGCTACACTTTGAAGTGTCATAGTGGCAAGTTCCGCTGAAGTGGCATCTCCCATAAAACGAACACAGTAATGAATACCAGCTAGAAGTTTAAAAGCAGGAGAATTTTCATTATCAATTCGAACTGTAATTCCCTTAGTAGCAGCACTATTTACCTGAGCAATACAGTGGTTAATACAGCTCATCATAGTTAGAAACTGAATTGCTACGTTATCCTCAATTTTTTCCTTCTTTGCAGTTAAAGTTCCCTCATAAATTTTCTCAATGTCAGGAATACGATTCATGTAAGCATAAGTAGTAGCAAACTCTGATGCTGCCTGAATTCCCACAGAACCTTCAACTAGAGGCTTAAGAAGAGAATAGTCTACCACATTATTTACTTTGGCACCTGATAGAGCATTAATGGACTGTGAAGCAATTGTCCATGAACGAGGGCAAGGAAAGGGTTCATTAGCTCCTGGTTCTGGAACTTCATAAGCAGAGCCAGGATAGATGCTCCACTTAGCCTGAAGAAACCGGCCAGAAGTTTTCTTATGGAATGCTGTGATAGAAGGATGAATAGAACCAGTAGCCATTGCGTAGTTGATAAAATCATCTAGTGAATAGTCAATAACAATGTTAATACAACGTGAAATTGTAGGAAAGTTCAAATCATTTGCTAGACTATTGGTGCTTGGAGGATTACAGGCAGCAATGATATGAACATCACTATAGTCATCACCACCAATTGACTTAGAAGATAGAAGGTTCTGAACTGCTGCCAGTGTAGAAGGAGCACAGTTATTAAGCTCATCAAGAAAAAGATGATGCTTACCACGACCAAACATATCAGTTGGAGACATTCTAGTAATATCACGATTGTCTTCATCCTTCTGAATATTTGGCAGACCATTGGTATCTAGTGGGCCAATCTGAGAAAGAATAACAGTACGAAGCTTACGGGCACAAGAAGCAAACGTAAGTTCAGTAATTACACTCTTTGCGCAACCCGGCGCTCCCCAAACTATAATAGGAGCGAAATCCCTAGGGTCTGTATTCAATACAACGTTCTTCAAAAACTGCTCAAATTGCCCAATGGACATCTTTGTGGAGGTGGAGAAGAAATCCTTACTGATTGTTTCAGTTTTGTGAGCCATTAGTTTTTCCTTTTAGGAGGATTTGAGGTTAGAGGGCATATCACTTTGATGCCCCTCGCTATGAATTTACTAAAGTTTTTATGACATTTTCCGATACTGTTATTGAGGAGACTGTATGCCAAAAAAGATAGACTACACTAAATATATCGGTATGAAGTATGGTAATTTAACTATTCAAAGTATAGAAAAGGCTACTTATGGAGGAATGGTAGCTAACTGCCTGTGTGACTGTGGTAATGTGACAAAAAACACAGCTTTTTATGGATTAATTAATAATAAAATTACTATGTGTAAATCATGCTCAGGAAAAATTAATGGTGCTAAAGGAATTGTCTCTTTTAGAAACTCTAGTAAATATAATTACTTAATTGGAACAACTGTAAATTATTTTAAAGTATTAAGAAGAGCAACTTATGAAACTGACCCAACTGCTAAGATAGGTACTTTTGTTTGCCAATGCGTATGTGGAAATATTAGATACTTAGATGCTTATGGGCTAACAAAGGATTTAACTAGAAAATCATGTGGTTGCCAGTCAGGTAAGTTGCTATCTTTAGCTGCTGGTGGAACTGGTATACCTCATGAAATTTCCTCTATTAATGATTTGATTAGAAAAACTGACAGATATGAACAGTGGAGAACAGCTTGTTTTGAAGCTGCTAATTATACATGTGCTATTTCCGGAATTTGTGGACATTCTCTTAATGTTCATCATATAATTTCTCTTAAGACTATAAGAGATACATATAATATAACAAAAGAAAATTATACTGAGTTCTATGATGAACTTTTTGATATTAATAATGGTATTGTTTTAACTGAAGAATTACACAAGAAACTTCACATAACTTACGGAAAAAACCCAACACCTGAACAACTTAAAGAATTTATGGCTTCTTATCAATAAGTTCAAGAAAGTTAAATGTAGTTTTAAAACATTTTAGTTTGTCATCCTTTTTAAGCTCCTCAATAGTTTCCTTGACAATGGTTGTATTATCCATGTTAAGGATTTTTGCTATCCACTCAAGTAAATCAGAGTCTACTGAGAATACCAAAGAAAGTGGGATGCTTGTATCTTGGGCAGTCTTATCAGAGCCATCAATACATGTATATTCTGTTGGCATTACATCTTCGTCAAAAATACAATTTTCTGCTAATTTTTTTGTAAGCATCATGTCATAAACAGATATACCATCTTCTGCTAAAGTTTTCATTTTTTCTTCATCTAGATTTAACATATCTTTTAGCTTTGTCTTATCTAAGAGAAATGTCTTAGAAGTCATCATCTCATCAACTACTCTAGTATCTTCTAAATCAGCTACTAAATTAGACGTCTGATTGAAGGCACCTACAAAAAACATCTTATCATTAAATACATCTGATGAGATTTGACTAAAATCAGCAATACCATTATCGCCTATAACAAGAGTATTATATAGCCAATTAGAAAGAACAAATAATCCTAAGGTATATCTAACTGTAAATTTAGGATTACTCGTTAATTGTTCCAGATTCTCCATTTGTTTCTCCTTCTTGAAGAATATTAGAGACTTCTTCTACTACTATAGTTGTAGAAGTATCTTTAGCTTTATGACCGCGTTTTTTAATTACTTCTACAGGTAAATACGGAGTTTCAAGAAGTGCTAACTCTTGTAAAAGCAGCTCTGACTGTTCTAAGAATAGTTTATTTAACTCATGAGTAGCAGATTCTTCTAAATTAAGAATGTTTTTAGAGATTTCCTCTAAAGTGGGTCTTACATTTTTAAACCAATTATAATAATCTGTAAAGGTCTTACTCTTTTTTAATGCTGTAAATGTATCTAATACATCTTGACCATATGTAAAACAATTAGAGTATGGTATCAATTCATTAGAAATGCTAACATAGTTCTCATCTTTTCTACATTCTAATTCATCAGATTGTTGTTGGTCAGTAGATAAAAAGTTATTAGAATATAAATAATACAATAGCTTACCAGTTAATTTTGAATAGTAATAACTATCAGTGGATAAATATTTGGTATCTGTTCTAAAATAGTCTTGCTTCATTTCAGAGTAGATATTTGAACCCAATTTAAAGATATTTAAATTTCCTGAAGATGGAGAAAAGTAACTTATATCCTGTAATGAGGATGAGAAAAAGGACTCATGAAAATTACACAATAAATGTTTGAATACATTATTTATCTGTTGTTGATAAGGTATTCTATTAAAAGCTTTGTAAGAAGTTCCAAGTATAAATGACTCTATACACTGCTTAAAAGGAGTTCCCTCATAAGAAGTATCCTTATATAAATCTGAAATAGTGAGTGCTGCTATTGGCTTTAATTTACTAGCAGACGTGGTTTTAAAGTCTGTTAATTGCTTAATAAACTCTTCAGATAATTTATCATTTATTTGTATTTCTGAAGTTTCTTCTGGATTAGAAAAAGTATTAAAAAAGATATTTCCTGTAGCATATTTGGTGTCTGGAGATAAGGCCTCTAAAATAGACGCTTTGAAATTATATTTTTTATTTACTAATCCAGTCTCAAAATCTCTTATTGAAAATAATCTAACTGCCATATCTATTACTGGAGCCATGGCAGTGGAGATTTTTCTAGTTATTGCTGTCTTTTTAGCAGCCTCTTTTGCTAAAGAAGTCTTACTTAATAAAATTATTTTCTTATCTTTATTTTTTATTGGTATATATCTTCTATTAATAGACTCTATTTCAGAAATCATTGAATTAGGTTTCATAGCAAATTCAGTTTTTAGAAATTTCTCTTTAGATGTGGTTACTGACATTGCCTCTTTATTATCTAGATACATTTGTTTAATAGAGTCTATAAATTCAGAATTCAACTCTATATATTCCTCTACTCCTAAACTACGAGAAATTTCAGTAGTAGTTAAATTATCACTGTTTATAAATATAAAGGAATTACCAATCCCGGAAGTATATCCTCTTTTGGAAGAATTAGAAAATTCAAATATGGGATTTAAAGATATACTATCATTTAATGCTTGGGATGAAAAGACCTCATCAAAGGTCCTTGTAAGAGATGCTGTATTATAGCTAAAATTAAGAGGAGACTTTGATGGAAAAGAGCCTAATAATGTATATACTTTATTATCAAGGTAAGTAAAACCTGATAATCCCATGAAATCTGGGCCTAACGTTATAGATGTTGAATCTGACCAAGAAAATAAAGGAGATAAAGCTGCTATTAATTGGCTTCTATGTCTTATAAAAGAAGAAGTATCATGTATTAACTCAGATGGAATTTCTAACTCTTCTTTTATTAAAGTTTTTACTGAGGATGTAGGTAGATTGAAAGTTAATTTATTATATATACTAAGAATTTCATCTTCTGGAAGATTTGCTATAGAATTAATCCTATCAACTGCTTCAAAAGCAAAGGCTCTATAGGAATTAGCACTTATTATTTTACCTTTATATAAATTTAAAAACATTCCAGATTGTAAGGTCTCAAAAAAGAAAGTATAAGAAGTAGCTACATTTCTATATAGCTCAGAGGCTTCAGAAACTTCTTGATTTGTAAATAAAGTTGTTGCCTTTTTAATTATAGGTATAAATAAGCTATTAACATAGTATTTAGTGTACATAGATGGAGTATCATATATAAAATTACATGTCTCAGACCACTTACTTTCTGAATATACTCTGGAACCTGCTGGACTTCCACAATAGATATAAACTCTTGTTGGATTTTTTTCATTGATAAATTCTGATAGTATTGTTTCTTTACCTTTATAAATTCTTTCATATAATTCTAAATAATTTTCTAAATTTTTAGCCTTTAAAATTTTAATTGGGTATTTAGCTGCTGTTTTTCCAAATAGCAATAGTCTTTCTTCTTCTGACAAAACTCTATAATTTAAAGTGTAATCAGTCATTAGTGTTCCTTATTAGTTTTTACTCATTAATTTAGCATTATTAGACATTAGAAATGGAGTGATATCGAAGAACGCAAAATTAGCCATAAGTAGTTTACTAGTGGCAATTTTAGGATAAGCTATCTCAATGGAGAAGCCTTTTGTAAAAAATCCTGCTATAACTTCATACCAAGTAGATGAGCCATTGACAAAAATTATATCTGTTAGATGTGGATTTACAAGATAATTTCCTTCATCATCTATTAAAGGAGAAATTACATTTTGCCAAATAGCATCTAATACGGATTCCATGTTTCCCGTTTCCTTATCATAGGAAACTCTTAATGGAGTCCAGCCAAAGGTAGTTAATTTCTGTACAAACTTTTGATTGTTTTGTAATTGTGTTAAAGACCTAGTATTTGATGAAATATCTTGTTGAGATACTACATAGGCAGATAGTAAATTTCTATCTTGGCCAACTAAATATTGTAAAAGGTCTTTATAGTCAACCCTTAACTTAGAATAACTACCATCAGCATTTTTAATAGAGTGGTTTAAAGTCCCTGTAAAATTAGCACAATTCAATACTATAATACAGTTACGCATAATTTCTCCCATTTTAATAGAGGTTATTGGGGTATGTAAATAGATTTAATCTCTTCACAAAGTTTATACTGAAGAAAATTTATGGCTTGATTTTTAAGTAAGGAAACCATAGAATTTTTAGACTCATGGGAAAGTTTTCCAAGTTCTTTTCTTAGACTATCACAACAAAAAGCTATGAAGTCTAAAGGTTTATCAGCTTGTTCTAAGGTTGCTAAAATAAGATTACTATCTTCAGATAAAAAGGAAGATAGCTCATTTGTTTTTAGATAATTTAAAGTTATAAAATATAATTTAACTAAGCTAGGTAGTTTAGGATATATTACTTTTATTTTTTCTTTGTAGGAATATCTACCTGTAACTTCTACTATTTCTCTACCTACAGCTTCTAAACTACCTAAGACAGAGATAGCTAAGATATATTTAGAAGGTAAAAAATTAGATTTAATAGAGAAGAAAAAAGTATCAAAATCTCTACTCTTCCAAATTATATTACTTTCCTCTAAAAACATTGAAAAGAAAGGGTCCATTGAGTTTACTAAATTAAAATTACAAAATCTGGCCATAGTGCTTACTATAATTTTAGATATATCTGAGAAACAATCAGAAAATTCTTGAAGAAGATATTTATTCTCTTCACTAACACGGGACATAAAAAAGGAAAAGACTTCAGTGTTAGTATATACAGTCTCATAAATAGCTTCAATAGAACTTCCTGACACATACTTAGTAAGGATAGATGACATAGTTGGAGTATAAACTAAGTGTAAGGTTTTTTCTATTCTCTCAAAATTAGTTGACAAAGTTTGTTCCATTACAGCATACTCAATAGAAATATTTGAAATTTTATTTATAGTTTCAATACATTTTATTAGATTAGGCATTTGTATCATTAACTCCAATCAAGTAGTATTTTAAGTTATAGCTTTTAGCTACTAAGAAGTCATAGCGGTTATATTGTAGCTTTCTAATTCCTTTTGGAACTATCTTACAAAATAATGGGTAAGAGTTTCTTTGTATTTCCAACTCTATTTCAGATAAAGGTAATCTATAAAAATTCTCTTCCTTTGTTATTGAGAAGCCATATAAAATAATGTGTCCATTCTTCTTTGAGGTTAACAGTTGTTTAAAGTCATTATTAAAAGCAAAAGCAGTTAATCCTGAAGAGACTGAATAATCACTCCCTATGTATAAACAAGAAACAGAAGCTTCCACAGTGTCCTTTGTTATATTATTTTTTACATACCACTCTATTTGTGGTAATTTTCCAATATTTAAGACAGTAGAAATCAATTCAGTTGGAAATAGCATGGATAAACAAAGAGCAGCATATAATTTAGCAGGCTCATAGGAATATTTTATAGTTTCTTTAATAAACTTACTTTCACAAATAAATGAATCAAGTAAGGAAATTTCATAATATTGAACATTATACTTAGTTTTTATATTGATTAGATTAGTTAAAGATATCAAAGTGCTTGTTTTAGGAGATATTTCAGGCCCCAAAAATATTTCAGCATGATGATTATGTGAGAACTCAATTAGTTCTTTTAGAGTCTCTTCTAAATTAAACATACTCAATATCCATTCCTGATATCTCTTTATTTATTAGATTATTAAATTGAGCCATAACTTCATTATTTGGAATTCTAAAACCATAATTTACAGTATATTTATAAAATCTTTCAGCTGACATTTGTTTTTCATATAATGGTGATTGTCCAGTGTTTAGAAGAAGTAATTTATTAGCTAAGCTATAAAAATAATCTGGATGAATTACTACACTATTTAATGTAAATGAAGGAAATACTGAAGATACTGGAGATGTTTCTATAGATATATCAATTCCAAAACAAGCTGGAATAATATCAAAAGCAGAAAGTATATCATCTGCTTCTGTTGGTAAAACAGAAATTCCATTATCCACAATAGATTTTGAAATAATTTGAATTTTATAAGGTAGCTTTTGTAATCCATCAAAAGTTATTATATCTATATGAGAATTAGTGCCAGTATTTCCAGAAATTTTTTTTGATTTAATAGACTTTCTAATAGCATTATTATATATAGTTATTACATTAGTAGAAGAAGCTAATGGATAGATATCTACATCTGACGGAAGCTCATTAAAAAATAGGGAACGAAAAACACCTCCAGCTATACAGTATCTTCCTTGTGGTAAGATAGATATTATAGGATTTATTCCTAATTTAATAGCTGGATAAACATATCTTGAAAGTATTGATTCGTGTGTTGGACTAAAATGTAAAGCATTAGAAGCATTTAAGGCACTACTATCTAAAACCTCCTCTAAGGAGGTTTGTGGAAAGTTTAACATAAATTTCTCCAAAATAAGTTATTTATTAATTAGGTTAGCCACTTTTGTGTATAAACCTTCTTCATTTAATGCCAACTTTCTTTCTTATATGGAGTACTAATAATCTCTTTAGCTTTTTGTTTTTCTCTGTCTAACTTTGACTGAGCTTCTATGGCAGCCATTTTAATTAGAAAAAATTTATCTATGTTGTTTCGTTCTAACCAAGACTCTACAATGGGTAGGTCTTTCTTATTAAACATTCTATGGTCTGTATTATTAACATACTGACCTACTACAAATAACGTACTCATTACCTCGTCAAAAGATAAGGTATCTGAATAATCACACAAGTCAAAGGCTAGCTTAACACTTAAAACCTCTTTATTCTTCTTTGGATTCACTTTTTGTGCAGGTGCTTCTGTGGTCTCTTTTTTCCGTGACATATATAAGTCCCTTTCCGCAGCAATTACTACATATTTTTTCGATTCCTTTGCTATTTTCTACAACTCCACCATCACACATATCGCATTCAACTTCTACTACTTTACTCATTTCTTATTTAAAACTCTCCTATACTTAATTTATATTATAGAATTCTAAGTTCTTCTGGAACACCATCTTTATTAATGAATCTAACCAACTTAATACCATGCTTTTTCAAACTATCAATACACATCTTACATGGCCTACTATTAACAAACTTTCCCAAATTATTTACCCTTGCTACATACATAATCAATTTAGAATTTGTATAATCATAATGTTTAATAGCACATAGGGTATTTTGTTCTGCGTGACACGAAATAGTATACTCTGTTCCATCTTCTTTTTTAACTGTATTTCCAGGTTGACTTTTACCAGTAAAGTTATTACCAGTAGCTAAAAGCCTATTACCACAAAACAAAGCAGCACCCATAAAATGGCCCATACATCTATCTGGAGAATAACTAATAGCCTCTTTAGCAGTAGCGAAGCCCTTTACCCATCTATGGGTTAAAGGTTTTACTTTAATGTATACTGTAGAATCATTTATCTCATACCTCTTAGAAGCAGTATACTCCATATTAAAGCCTCGCAAACCCATATAGCTCCCTTTATTTTTTCTTGTCTGTCACAGATTGGCACGTCTCAGGAATAGAGAACCCAATTTTGGATTTCTTTGGGGTTTGTTTAGTTACTTTTTTAAGATTTAAAATTAATTTGATTGGAGGAACTCTCAAAGCCCATTGAAAATATGCCATATAAACTATAAGCATTTTACATAAAAATGGAAGCAGGAGAGTTAGTAGTAATATTACAGTTATTGACATATTAACTCCTAGTTAGTTTCTTCTATTTTTTCGTATTTTACAATGCCAATATACTTTATTTTAAGAGCTTTTGCTACTGCCATATTTAAATCAAGAACCCTACCTCTAACATAAGGTCCTCTATCATTTACTTTGGCAATAACACAATCCCCAGTTTTAATATTTATTATTTTTAATAAGGTACCAAAAGGAAAAGTTTTACTAGCCACTGTAAATAATTTAGAAGTTAATCTCTCTCCAGAAGCCGTTAATTTTCCCAATAGTCTATCTGAATTATTACCATATACAGAAGCAACTCCTGTTGTAGCACCAAACAAATGACTGCTTATTAACATATGTATAGTTATATATGTAGTTATCTTTTTTATTATTTTTATAGTCATTAGTGTCCTTTTAGTTAATTGTTAAGAGTTAAATATATGGTTAAACTTAAAAACGAATTAGTAAAGGGAAACAGAAGCTTAGCAGAGCAAATAACCATAGATTTGTTACGATTTAAATTTAAAAAATTAAAAGTTTTAACAAATGATAAAACAGCAATAGGAAAAGAATTAGATATATTTTTACCTGATTTTAAAATAGCAATTGAAATAGATGGTATTTTTCATCAAAGAATAGTCTACAGTGAAAAATCATTTGAAGCCACAAAGAAAAACGATTTAAGAAAAAACATTCTCTGTAAGGATGCTGGAATATTACTATTTAGAATTCCATTACCAGAAGACAGCAGAACCTACTATACTTTTCTTAAAAAAGAAATATTAGAAAATATTGCCCCAGCTATTTCTAATATTATTAATGCTCCTACTATTTCTTAGTATAAGTAAACATTGTTTGTATGTCTTTTCTTTCTCGTTTAATTAGCTCAAACTCTGCTGTTGAGAAAGAGTATGTCTTTCTGTCTTGTTTTTGTTTATATTGTCCAGAATGACGAATGTAAGAAGCCTCTGTAAATTTCAAGACACCAAAAGATTCCAAAAATTCTATAAATTCTTTGCCTAATTTTAATTGTATTATCATGGTAAATAGGCTATTATGTTTATTTGTAAAGTCTTCATCTAGAAATAGTTGAGGGTCTTTTTGAAATAAAAAGGCTCCAACTAATGACGATTGTTTAGCATAATTACACAAAGAAGTCATAACGGAAAAGGCCAGCACAGCGTATAATTGGTCTATATCTTCTTCTTTAACCCAAATTTCTGTGCTTCCAAGACTGTAGGAAGTATCTAATGAAACTCCATTTATAAAATACTCTAAAATATCTGTTCCGCCCAAATAAAATTGGGTGATATTCCAATTCCTACGTCTAGAAAAAGTTTCTCCTGGTTTCATATTCCAAGTGTAGGCTTGTTTTAGTTGTCCGGAAAGTGTTTGAGCACTTACAAGGTTTAATAAAGAATAGAACACATCTGTTTTTTTAGCCAATTAAAATTTCTCCAAAATTAGGCTATAAGTATTAATAGACTATTAACTAAAATAATTCTTCTGTATATTTTTTAGGAGTTATCCATTCACGAATAATAAAGGGAGTTATAGCATGTATCATTTCAGTAGATTTAGTAATATTAAATACTTGTTTCCATGTTTCTTCTTTCGACTTTTGATTAGCGTCATATCTATCATATAATTTATCAAAAAGTTCTTCATCTTTTGTTGTCCAATTATTTGACATATATAAACAAAGTCCTCTAAAACCTAACGAACAATTCATGAAGGGACCAGTACACCAAAGGTCATCATCCAGTAATAATATGTCTTTGTCATCTACGTCAGCCATTAATAAGATTTGATTTGTTCCTTGCTTTTGTTGATGCTTAAAACATCTTAAAACTTCTTTAATATCTGTCTGCCACCAAACTGCTGCTGAACTAAATTCATTTTTTTTGATTGTATTATATTGCTCCATTAACCATCTGTAAGGTCTTTCAAAGGACTTATCACCTTCTAACATACCGCATTTATTAAAATCTGGAGTATATATTCCATAAATAGTTAAACTCTCTAAAACTTCTAGAGATTGTATGGTATATAATCTCAAGGTATTTCTCCAATTAAAGAGTTAAGCCAAAAGTTTCTTTGTATAGGTTATTAATTCCTATAACTAGAGCACGAAACTCATACACCGTCAGTTGAATTTCTTTATCTTCTTTAATTATTGTCAGTAATTCTCCATTTTCTGACATATTTATTATGATATTAGGAGTGATTATTCTTTTATGTGACATAGATAGAAGCGGAACCAATTAAAGCTCCGTCATTGTTGATATACTTAACTTTAATATTTCCTCCAGTATATCCTAGCCTGTAAGCCATTCTGCGAGCTAATATTGAGGCCTCTGATAAACTAGAGGCTTCTCCTACAAAATTATTCTCTACTATAACTTTTATGGTATTCAACTATTCTCCAATACTTTCATCGTTTTCTTTATTTTTAATATATAAAACATCTTTATTCAATAGAAATAAATTTGTCATAAAAGCTATTTCTCGTTTCTCTATCTCATTTCTCGCTTTAGCTAATCTATTGTATACATTTTCTGGATTTTCTGTAATTGTATCAGAAATAATCTCTCCATATTTAGGAGAATATTTTATAGAGAAGGTAGCCTTTTCCGTATCTAAAATTACTGCTCCTTCTATAATTTTTGAGGATATTCTGTCAAAAAACTCTTCCTCTAAATCTTCTACAATATCTAATTTTAGAACCATTCCCAACTCAGTTAACGCATAGCAAATCATATAATTACCATAAAAAAGTATAAATTTTTGACTTAACTCATAGATTTCTTAATAAGTGCTACAGTAAGTTGAAATTCTATCTTATTTTTAACTTTTGTGATTTTTAAGAGCCCGTAACCAGTCCTTTAATGACTGTTTACTGTAATTATTAAGAAATCTATGGCAGAACTTTTGATATAAACCAGTATTTCTTAAATACCACGCAATATTTATTTTTTTAAGTATATCTTTGCTACTAGTTGGATCTGCGTGTACGATACATGGAGACCACAAAGACTCTTTTGAAGTCACTATAGGTAATCCAACATGTACCATATCAGCACTTACTATATTATAAGTTTCTGAAAAACTTACTTGTAATCCTATATCCATTGTTTTTAATAAGCTAAGAAACTCATCATGTGGATACCAACCGTGCTCTATTAGTTCAGCAGCAGGTAATTTATTAAATAAAAGCCGTAAATTCTTTAATACATTTTCACTTATAGAGCCTCCCTCAACTCTTCCTCCATTTATATGAAATCTTAGTTTTTTATGCTTATTTTTGGCAAAGTTAATAGCAGCAACTGCTTGTAGTAGTTGGTTCTTAAGTGGTCGTATAGCACCAAAACATGCCACATCTAAATATTCTGATTCTTTTTTTGAGAGTTTAGATTCATGTCCTAATAAGGTATACATGTTTGGAAGGTATATTACTTTTTTATTTTGTAATGGATAAGCTGCTTCAACTAAAGCTGACATATCATAAAAAGACCTATAAGAATTGGCTGCTATATTAACATTTTTATAGGCTAAATATCTTAAAGACCAATCCATTATAATTCCCTCCTGAGCTGCAAAGGGTATTTCTGAATGGTTTCTTACAATCCAAGTAATATTAGGATGAAGTTTAGTAAGAATTTCAAATTTTTCTGGAACTACCCAAAAAGCTTCTATAATAACAACATCAGGTTTAAATCTTGTTGTCTCCCTATCTATACTGTTATTATCTTCTACTTGAACTAATTCAGCTTCAATTTCTTTTGTTGTATTTAAAGCATCACAAACAAAAGTTGCTGAATTTAGTAAGCCAGAACTTAAAGAATAGTTATTAATACTAGTAGATTTAATAGAGGCATTCCAATAGGATTCTCTATGTTTTAGAATAAATTGAACTTTTATCTTGTCTGACATTATATTCCCAAAATTCTTCGTACGTTATAGTATCTATTAATATATTACCATTAAAGTTAAGCACATTTTCAAATTTAAAAAACATATTTAAAGAACCATACTGCTCTTCATATAACTTAATTGCTGATATTACTTTTTCGTCATTTCTTAGAGATTTATCCCATATATTAAAATCTAATGTATTTTTTATAGTTAGACAACAAGCCTTGGGACAATTTTGTTGTAGGAAAAAAATAAAACTATCTGGAAGTTTTTTATAAAAATTCTTAAAAAGAAGAATAGATATCATTTTTTCCTTTCGGAGGATAATATCAATAGCAATAAAAAAATAGTACCAAAAAGAAAAATATCCAATAGTCTATCTGCTTTTTTAGGAAGAGATACTTTACTCTGTTTTATTTTATTAAACATAAGTAATGTAAGAATTGTATTTAAAATAAAATATAACAGTATAAAATACATACTAACCCCTACATATTTATAAACTTAATTAGATATGTGGGCTACTACTAATACTTACATTAATCCCACAGATTATCAAAGTATTTTATAAAATACTTCATTCCTCTTTCTTTTCTAATTGCCATATCATTATATATCTCATATAATGCATGGTTTTTATTGCTTAATAAAGAGTCTCCAGAACTTTTTAAGTTTAAGATAAAATTGTATTCAAAGGCAAATATCATATCATCTAACACTAATTCCCAAGACTTATTTTTAGCTTCCTCAGAGTCTTTTTCATTTCTATCGTATGGTTCAACATCATCTGAATAACCATTATGACATTTACGAAGTAATCTTAATCTAGGTAAAATAAAATATGAGATAGAAGAATCTAAATTCCACCAATCTCTCTTAATACGATGACTTTCAGATACACAATCTAAAAATAAGTTATATATTTCTTTTATATTTCTTCTTATTCCGTAATAAGAAGTCCACGAGTATCCGACAATACCCTGAGATACTAACGACCATCTAATTTCTGGTGGTAATGTTTTATAATAGTTTATGGCCTTTCTTTTGGACTTAAATAAAAGAGTTAACCTATGTTTTATATAGATATATTTCAAATCTCTAACTCCAATTCTATATTGCCCATTTGTTTCATGGCCTCTTTACATCTCTCACAAAATTGTCCGGTTCTTACATGCCATTTAAAACATCTAGGACATTTAGCAATATCTAAAGAATTTCTATGTTCTGTGAAATACTCTAAACATTTTTGTTTGATACTATCTTCAGAAAGACCTTCCTCATTAATAATTTCAAAGTAATAAATTTGACTATAATTACTAAAACAAACTCTATATACATCTCCATATTCATATGCTGATGCTTTAATATCTAACATTTTTTCTTTATTTTTAGAAGCTTTTACTTGAAGTTTCCAGGTTATATTCATTTATCATCCTCAATTTCTATTATTTCAAATTCATTTTTTGTTAGTGGCTTTTCTCTATTAATGGCTCTTACTTTAAGTGTATCATACTTAATAAATAAAGGATGAGTGATACTAATATCTTCTTCTAAATAATAAAACTTTTCTATTGTTTTTCCACAATTAGTTTTTCCAGTTCCCTTTCCTAATCTGTAGCTATCTATAATTTGACCTGCTCTACCTTTAGTATTTGAAGTAGCTAATTGAGTTTTAGTAGTTTTTTCACAGTATTCCATTAAATAGGTTCCAGAAAGTATATGAAAAATCTTAAATTTCTTACTTTCTGTAGCTTTATATCCAGCTTCTTTTAATTGTTGTTTAAGAGATTTCATATAATCAGTCTCCTTAAAATACCGCCCAGTTTAATTCTTTTTAGAATTAGAGGCTGGGCTACGTGGAGGTCTATGGCCTAATATCAACTACTATCCAAAAGTTCCTCCAATAACTTTTCCATTTGAAATATTAGGAAAAAATCTGCTAAAATCTACTCTACACTCTGCTGTAACAATAGTTTCTGGAGGTATTACTGAAACTCCATATTTAAGTGCTTTTCTGATAAATGAATCTAAGGTTAACTGTTCCTCTATTAAAAGTCTAATCATACTTTCTCTGAACTGTTCTTGGGAGGACATTAATAGTCTCCTAGAGAATCTGGAAGTTCAACTATTTCAAATTCATTTCTAATAAGCGGATAAACTATTTTGTTAGTTTCAAAAAAGGAATCATTCTTACTCCAAGTAAACATAGCTTCTAATATCTCTTCTGGATTAGTAGCATATTTATTTGTTTTAATATTTTTAATATTGTGATTATATAAAATTTCTAAAATAGAAGAATCTTCATAGCCAAATACTAAATACCTTGCTTCTGGTATATATAAAATCCTATATTTCATATTATATTTCTACTATATCAAATTCTAATTTAGTTGTTATCGGACCTGGAATATTGTTATAATTAAATATATTTGTCATTAAAGCAAGTTTTCTATCGTCTTTTCTCTTTTCATTATAGGTAAGTCTATGACCAATAAACCATTTGGCTGCCTTTTCTGTTTTAAATTCTAAATATTCCCAAGAATCCGAGTATAGATTTATAGTTAGATTTTCTTTTATTTCAGGAGGCATTTTATATAATATTTCATAGCCTATAAAAGGTTCAATTTTAAGATAATCACCGCCAGAAGTATAACAAATTATTCTAAACATTTAAATAAGCTCTATACCGTGAAGATTTGAAAATTCTTTAGTTTCTATCTCTGTATTAAACGGACCAAAAACTGAAAGTTGTTTTTTAGTATTTTCATCAATAACTAATAGAAAATATTTATATTGAGAAATAACTCCTGATGTGGTAATAATTTCTTTTTTTTCAATATATCCCCTGTCTTTGTGAACATGCCTCCCCAAACTACCTAATGTTTGAGGCGGTTTTACGGATAAGTTCATTGGAAGTTTTGTTCCAATATAGCCACCTAATTTAGATATTGGCATCTTTATTCTCCTCTATTTTTATTATTTCAAAGCACTGACTATCCTCAGTGAGATAGTATTTCTGGCCCTCATGCTTAATAAAATCTGTGGTAACAGGGGCAAAATATTCTTCCCAACTAGATTTCTTAAACACCTGTAGGGCAGCTTTTTTAGAGGTAAAAAATAAACATTCATAACCTTCTATCCAATATTTAGTTTCTTCCGGAGAAAATAGAGCAGAATTAGGGGAATGATTTTCCTACCTGTGTATACAAATATTCTCCACTTGGAATAAATAAGATAGCATATTTCATTATTCTATCCTTATAACTTTTCCATAAATAGTATGAGTCCAACCATTATCTCTGTGATGGTTGTTAGATATTAAATATCCTTTATTAGAATCTGTTTTTGTAATTAGGTGAGCATCTATTGTTCGGCCAGATACACAGCAAAATACTATATCCCCTACTTCGTAATATTCTTGTTTTTGAAAAGTTAAGAGGCTACCACTTTTTATAATAGGCATCATAGAATTTCCAAAGCATTTCATTTTACCAGTTCCTACAGTGACTAACTCATTTTTGAGCCTTTCATATTTATTCATTTATTTTTATTACCTCAAATAAACTTCTATTTTTAAGACTACAAAGTGAAATTTCCTCTCCATTCATTACTACATAAGAATCACCATTCCTACAGTCCTTACTTTTCCAATAAGTATTACAAAATATAACTTCAGCATCTTTTTTGGAGGGAAATAAAGCCAATTCTACATCATCTATACAGTGGGTTCTTACTTCCTCTTCTGAAAATATAAATCCGTTATGGATAGCTGTTCCAATATATAAATAATCTCCTGTTAAGATATTCAAAATAGCATACATTAAAACTCATCCATTTCAGAGGAATAATAAAAAATATTCTTAGCTTCTTTACATTCCGGAGGAAGAGCAGTAACTACTTGCTTCCTCATTTTATCATATACTAAAACTATCTCAGTATTTTTATATACTACAAGATGAACAGTAATTCTATTACTTTGCTTTGCCAAAAATTTCACTTCTTTTTTATCATTGTTTTTAATTTTTCCTATCAAACACTCACAATCAGTATCAGTTAGAGTTAAATTATATCTTTGAAGAAGCCGTTTTTTAAAGTGTTTTCTTTCTTGGTCTCGTTTGTTCATGTTCCTTTATTTTTCATTAGTCATCAGCTACTAATTCAAAATAGCTTAATGGAATTGGGTTAGCTTCATCATAGCCTACTATATCTATGTCAGCAAAAGTATATAATTTTGTATAAAATCTTATGTGAGATACTGCTTCAATAATTTCTTGAATTGATGTACTTGTTTTATAAATTTTATTATAACTATAAGTATAAGCTTCTATTGAATCTAAAGGAGAAAGTATTCCCACTGAGGGAATTTTAAAAAATCTTACATACTTACCACTAGGAATATATAAAAGTTCTTTCATACTAGATATCAACTACTTCAAACATTTCTCTTGTTATATATGAACTGTATAAATCATATCTAGCATAAAAATTATTGCTAAATTGTTCAGATGTTATGGCCCCTATAACAGAACTTTCAGTTAATTTATTTCCATTAGTCCAAGTTAATTTGTTATAGTCATCATTATTGTTTCTAACCTTTATGTATTCTTCTATGGAATATTCTTTGCCGTCTATATTTATAGTAATAAACTTACTATCTGGAATATATAAAAGTTGTCTCATTTATTTATTATCTCAAAATGATTTTTTTCTAATTGGTCTTTAGATGGTAAACCGTTTCTATCAAAAAAAGTATCACTAAATGTACCGTCTAATATTTTATTTATCACAAACTGCTCAGATACGTTCCATTTTTTAGTGTATTCTTCTAAAGAACCCATAGTATTCTCTTTAATATAAAAAGAAATATAATTACTATTAGGAATGTAAAGTAGCTGTTTCATTAGTTCTCTCCTAGTCCCATTTATGAGTTATAACATTTTCTGAATAAGCATTTTGTAATGGAATACTTATTTCCTCATCATATACCCTAGAAGTAACACAATGACATACTCTACACTCCCACATAAAATTAAACCAAAGTTTCAATTGTCTCCTCTTAAAAACCGAAGCTGGTAGCCACTTACAACAAGTTCTGTCAGGTTTATACTTATCTCGGCAAAAGCTATCCTGCCTATCAACTCTTTTTTTCCATTTATTTTGTACATTCCGTGAAATTTTACCTGTAATCTTAAATTTTATACTTAGGTGTTTAATCTTAGCTAAACAAATTAGTAAATCATTTTCTTCTATTTTTTTATTTACTCGTAATATTTTTTCTTTGTATTTATTCTTTTTTTTCATTCTTTATACCTCAACTATAGCTAAGGATTCTGTATCAACCTTATGAAAGATACAAATAGTTTCTGAGAGTCTATATCTATAACAAGCTGCGTTATCTGACTCTTCTAATCTCTCTATAGCCTGTTTCTCATTATGTGCTTTATATATATGATGGTTACTGTGTCCATATATTGTTAACTCATATTCAGTATATAACGACACATTATTCTCTACTTCATATAAAAATTCTCCAGTTTCTATAACTAATATACTATACATTATTATAATTCATAATATTTATTAAAATATCATCCAATTTAACTGGTTTAAAGTTATTGGCATCTACTCCAACATCGTACATTCTCTCTCTTTTCATTGTAATCTTAGAATGTTGGTGGCCATGTAATAAATACTGTCCAAAATCTTTAATATGATACTGTCTATATTTTTCATCAAATGGTAAAATAATGTTATCCTCAAAAGGAAAATGGCTTAACTGTATTTTAGAAATATCATATGTAGGAAATGGTATTTCATTATCCATTAAAACTTGAACCAAAGAAATATTTTCAGAATAAACCTTTAAAAATCCAGCCTCTAAATATTTTTGTGTCCATAAAGGCTGATAAAATGGTTTATCATGATTTCCTACAATCAGAAAATGACTACCATTTAACTGCTTAACCATTTTAAGACTTTCATCTACTTTTCCCATACAAATATCACCTAAATGTATACAAGAATCTGTATCTTTAACTAAGATATTAAAATTATTAATTATAGTCTCATTCATTTCTTCCTTACTTAGAAAAGGCCTATTTGCTAGAGCCAATATATTTTTATGATTTAAATGCTCATCAGATGTGAAATAAATCACTAATACCTCCCTATATTTGATAAAGTTAACTATACCTTAATCTATGTTCTATCATTTTTAAGATTATAGCATCTTGTATTTTATCTAATACAAGAATATTATTATTAGTTATTAACTTTTCTATACCTTTATAAGTGAAATGTAATTGTTTATTAGTAAATTTATCTAAAATTACATTATAATTACAAAGCCATATACCATACATTTAACTATACCTCAATCTATATTCTATAGCTTTTAAATATACAGCACAATTTATTCTATTAGATACTGGAAGATATCTGTCTTTTATCCACCTAGAATATATCTCATAAGAGTAAAGTAATCTTATAACTTTCATACTATTTAACATTAATACATTGTCTTCTAGTAGAAAACTGTTCATTTAAATATCAATTACTGATTGCTCATCTTCAATATTAGTATTACCTTTGTCTGCTTCTTCTGTTTCAGCCTTCATTCTAAATCTAAAATTCTTAAGTTTGTAAGACCTACGTTCAAATAGATTATCTACAGAAAGCACTATTCCTTCTTCTGGAACTTTATTATTACAATAAGGACAGTCAGCATCCAACATAAAAGTGCTTGTAAGCAACCCTAGAAAATTTTCATGCCAGTGTTGACTTACTGGAATTTGAGGGAAATAATCTTTTGCTTTACCATAATAAAAAGTATTAGGCATTTCAAATCCATAAGTCTTACAAAAATCAGTAATTTGTGACCACGAAAACTCAATTACTTTACCATCATAATTTGTAGAAGTAATTCTATACACTAGAAGTTTATATGTTTTAGGAGCACAGCCATAATCAAAGGCTACTCCCTTGGCTTCTTGAATAGCTCTACCAGAAGGAAGAAAGCCAACACACTCTCCATATAGTGTAATGCCTTTAGGAATTAGGTGTTTAATAGACTCAGCAATTTCTCCCCATAAATCCATTCCATAAAAATGACTTGGGTTAGCATTTATAAATGAATTTTTTACAACTTTTCTACTGCTATAAATGATACCATAGTTTAACTCATCTCCAATTCCAAGCCAGGACGTTATTTTTTGTTTCCATTTAGGTATAATTTTCTTAAATAAGACATTACCAACAGCCCAAGAAGTTCCATGATACTTAGATGAAATGCTAATAATGTCATCTGGATTGATATTATCAATCTCTTTGGCTAGCATTCCAGTATCATTCATTAGTCGATATTGATTTTCAACTACTCTATTTACTTTTACTGACTTCTTATTTTTCTTTTTACCACTATCAGATTGCCCTGTATTTTCTTTTCCTTGGATAATGTATTTTTCGCAAACTATCTTACCATCAATAATATTAAAGTCATCTCCAATATTAAAAGTAAAGTCTCCTAGATAGTTTAAAGAATCAAGAGTAATGAAAAAACCAGATGACTTAAATTTACCATTAATCATTTTACAACATTTAACTCTTCCACTAATTTCAAAAAATCCACTTTTAGTAGTATCTTTATTAAGAGTCTTATCTTTATACAAATTATTATTAGATAGAAAATCTTTACTCAATTTAGTTTCAATTGGAAAAAACAATCCAATATCATTTACTTTAGTATTCTTTCCAACAATGACGGAATTACCAAAAATAATAGCATGTTGAATAGTTTTAGCACCTTCTAATTCTATAAGAGTATTAATCCTTACTACACTAGCACAATAATTTTTATCTTTAACTTCCAGCTTCATTTTTTCTCCTATTAGAGTTAGTGTTAGGTATCTATTAGCTCAAATTCAGATTCTAATATTGGTTTAGAAGTATCAATCTCAGCACTTTTATAAGTAGTCTCAGTATAACGTCCTTCATAAAAAGCTTTAAGTATATTATCATAAGAAGTTTCCCAAATAACATGAAAACTATCAGTATGGTTATCCATAAGCTTGGCTTTGGCTAGACAGCTTGTTAAATATTCCTCTATAGAGACTTGACCACAATTAAATTTTACATATCTACCACTTGGTATATATAATAGTTCTTTCATGGGCCTCCAATTTAAGGTCTATTTATGGTAAATTATTATAATAATCTAAACCTAAATAAGGGTCTGTATAATAAACATCCACAATAAGATTTCTTATTTTATCTTCTATTTCATTCAGAGTAAAAGTCTCTTCATAAAAATCTTCCATAACTATCCCCATCTTAGTAACTTAAGATTAATTCATATAACTTAGTTATAATCAATATATCCGCAAAGTATTAGTCTGCGGATATTTTCATTATAATGTCATTATCTTTTTTAAATCTACTTTAAATAATTTTATCTCTGGCATTTTTCTTACTTCACTAATTGATAATTTTATTTTTTGTAGCCTACCAAAACTCCAAAAACTATTATCGGTCTTGTCAAAGCGTATAATATTAGATTCGTTTAAGCATACAAAAACAGTATTATCTATCATTTTTTGACGTTCTTCTTCATACAAGAATTTATAACAAGTAATAGAAGAACCTAAGGCACAACTCATAATAACTAACGAAGTACTGGTAAAATTACAAACTTACTTTGTTTAACACTTTTACGTTCTTTGGCTATTTCTTTATCTTTCTTTTTTTCTTCTTTTAAAAATTCTTTGTGCTCTTTAGTATCAACTTTACTCATGCGAATATCCCTCTCAGCATTTCTCCGAAAACGGTAGAAATATTAATATCTTCTTCATGAGAAGGTTTTTTAGTATTTATTAATTCTTTTTTAATTTTCTTTTTATTCTTTCGTATACTTGTCATTTATTTAGATAAAACTGTATTAAAATCCTCTACTTGAGCAATAATTGACAAGAAATCTCTCACGTCAGGAGTCTTTTTATTAGCCTTATGTGCGAGCGCCGTTACAAGTCGAATACAGTTCTTAATCTGACGACCATTAAGATTAGCTGAGGCTACCTTGTCAATATTTTTAGAGCTTAATGTAATGTTATAAAGCTTTAGATGATTGGTCCAAATCTGTTTACGTGCCTCGTCAGAAAGATCTGGATATTTGATAGCAAGACTAATACGAGAATAAAAAGCACTATCAATGTTAGTTACCCGGTTGGTAGTTAAAAATAGAATTCCATTATAATACTCTAACAAACGTAAAAATACTCCAACAAGAGCATTACGCTCAATATTCAAATCACGCTTCTCAATAAAAATATCAACTTCGTCAATAAGAAGAACAGCATTCCAAGAAGAAGCAATCTCAAGAATATTTCGAAGATTACTATCCAAAGTTTTTACATTTGTACCAAGCTCACCAACAGAAACCATATAAAGGGGTCTGTGAAGTGTTTCGGAAATCGCTTCGGCCGTAAGAGTTTTACCATTTCCTGGTTTTCCATGAAGTAGGAAAATACACCCACCGCCTTTGTTATCAACAATGTCTTTACTTTCACCACTATATTCAGCAAGTGAGAACATAGTATCTTTAGTTTCTTGGTTTAGTACCAACTTACTATAAGCATCAGTTCTAAATGAAATATCAGAAATAGAATCGATTTTAAATTCTCCCCATTGCTTGGCAACTAACGAAAAACCATAACAATAAGGAGACATTACTAGATATTGACTTTCTGTAATATTCTCTTCTGAGATTCTTTCTTTGAATCTCTTATTTCCATTTCTATCTATATTACCATTGCCACCAAAGTATTTATCATAATTTGGATCAGAACGCATCATTCCAGACCTATCAAGAACAACTCTTCCTGTGGAGTTGAATAGAGAGTTCTTATACCAATTTCTACGAACCATACTACCTGTATATTGTCCGTAAAAAGAAGTATTTTGATGAAGTTTAAAACACTTCCTGCCTCTTTCAATAAGTTTATTACGTTCTTCCGGATAATCATCTAACTTAGTTATACCAATTTCAGATAGCATCTTATCTCTAGAATAGAAACCAACTGCTGTAGAATATTCACCAGATGAAAATTCTATTCCATTATGAATAATAATAGAACCTGAAATATTTAAATAGGTTCCAAAGAAAGACGTAATAATAGATGCCTCTTTAAGAATAAAGCCAACCGTTACTCCATCCTCAGAAAAGGCATATTCCTCTCCCTTTTTAAGAACGTAAGGAAGACTTTGAAATGGAACTTTAGTGTCCTTATTAGCTCCAGCGTATATAATTGCTAACTCTGCCTCATACTTTTTAATTGCCTTAATAAAATTAGACCACTCTGGTTTATTGACCACATTATTAAGCCATTGATTTTCAGTACCGTCATTAATTAAATCAAAAATAGAGTATCTACAACTAATAAGCTTAATATCCTTACTCTTATCAGCATCATCAATTATATGTGAAGTGATAATAAGATTGGAATCATACTCCATCATAGTTTGCTTAATAAAATTAGAATTGATTTGTATACGGGCTTTAAAAATATCCTGGTCACTAATGACAACAAAGGCCTCTGTCTTAGGTGCTTTTGTAGTAGTTTTTGTAGCTTTTTTAGAGATTAGTTTACCAATCAAAATATTCTCCTCATTTATATTTCCTGAAGCTTTGTTTTTAGAAGTAGTCGTCATCTTTTCTCCAAAAAATCCATGAAAAAACCCTAATAGCTATACCATTATAACTATTAGGGAGTGTTAAACTTATAAGTATTTCTATTCTTTGGTATTTTCTACTTCTGAGCTATTCGTTCCAGGCAAGCAACAGTCTCCATTTTCAAAAGCTTCCTGACAGTTTTCACAATTCTCATCACACGTTCCAGAATAGCTATCTTCCTTATTTAACTCTTCAAAAAGTTCCTTTGCTGTGCTAAATCTTGGAGTAGACTTATTGTCCAGCATTTCATCACACTCTTTCATTGCCTCAATAGTTTCTTGATTTGGGATTAATTCTCTATTGTATTCAGCTATTTCTTCATCTAATAATTCAGCAATTGGTGCTGAATATGGTGAAGTCATATTAGAAAATCCTGGAAAACATGAAACCAAATAAGCATCATGAGTCTTAACTCGCTGAAGATGATTACCACGTTTAGTAGTTCTATTATTTTTTGATTTTGACATTTTGTATCTCCTTCTTTGGTAGTTTAATAATCTGTAATTCTTTTATGTTAAAGTAATTATATGATGGATCATTAATCAAGTTAGATATAGGACACCCAAGATCTTCCAAACAACTCAAATAACGTTTAGCCTCTCGTTTATACTTCCACATTACATCAAAAGCATAACAAAAACCATTTTCAGAGTAATAAACTTTAAGATACTCTCCAGAAAGAATATGTAAAATACATTATTAATGTACCCAAACTATATCAAACTCAGAAATAAGTGGAGAATAGTAAGCAGTATTGCCTTCAATAAAATGAGTAAGTTGAGATGAACGCCGATCACCACCACTAAAATAGTAGTTAAATACCTTCTCTATTTCCTCTTTAGACTGTGTTTTATATATCTCATGACCATCTTTAACACGCACTAAAAAACTTCAGCTTGGTATATGTAGAATTGCCCACATTAACCCACCAAAATTTCTGGGAATGGAATATTAAGTTTAGTTATATAATCAACTGCTTCATTTGTCCTATTTTTAGCTGACTCAATAGACAAACCATGTAAAACAAGCTGAGTAAATAAAGCAGCATGGTATCTTCTACCTGCTTCTTCTCTATCATAACTAATTGTTTGTGTTTTCTTTTCTTCTGTCATAAGGTAATCCTCCTAAAATGGACACTCTTTTATAGAGTCCCATAACATACCCCAGCCACCTAAATCATCGTCAGTCTTGTTAATTAAACGACAACCTCCAATATGTGTTTGACCAATAGCAACTAATCCTACATGGATATCATCCTCACCTACTTCAAAAGAATAATAATAAGGACATTTATCACAATAAGAACCCTTAGGAATAACAGATAAATCAGGTAATCTTCCATTGTGGAGCTTTTGCCAGCTCCTAATTACTCTTTTAATGTAATTCCTATATTTAATATTCTTATAATGATTTCTTTTACGAGTAAGTTTATTACTAACTTTCAGATATTTAATATGAGCGCTAAATGAGGTAAATGAGGTAAATGCTGTAACAAAGCCTAAGGAAGTCACGCTTTCCTCCAACATAAATAGTAGACTAAATAAGAAATGGATGGGATGTAGCGAATTGAACGCTATCTAAAACCTTCAAAGGGTCCTGTGCTACCGTAACACCTCATCCCAATAACTCTATTATCGTCCAATTTTTATTTTTCTTTATAGATAATATCCAATACCAAGCATAAAAATATCAGCATCTTTATTGTTATCTGTTATTACTCTATCAAATAAGGCCTTTGTTGATTAGTTTTACCATAAGAAAAATCAATATCTTGAGAATATAATGATAAACAAGACATAACTAATACTAAACTCATAGATTTCATTTATTCCTCCAATTCTATAATTTCATAGAGGTTCTTATTTTTGAGAGCATCATACCTATACCACATACAATCGTTACAATTAGTACCATAACACTTTTTATATTTTATACAAGCTCTTGTTATTACATAAAACAAATCATGAATCTTATTTTCTTCTATACAAGCTTCTTCAAACTCTCCAGTTGGGATATGTAGACTTCTATATTTCTTCATTTTTTCTCCAAATTTTCATAAATATCTGTAAGCACTTTACAATACAGCCCTAATTACTGGGCTGTATGTTAAAATACTTAAAGAATAATAACTACTTCTTTGTTACATCAAGAAAGGGTGTAGGACCGTTTCCCATATATTCTGGAAGTTTCCCAGACCACTTACTGATTGCCTTTTCTTGAAGATCGTAGGAGCGCCACTGAAGAAGTGCAGGTGTAAGTGAGGAAGCGAGAGCCTGATTAGACTTTGCTTCTCCTTCTGCTTTAGCAACTTGCTTCTTTGCCTGAGCCTCTGCTTCTCTTAGTTCATTTTCTGCTTTGATAGCATTCTGTGTTGCAGAAAGTTTTGAATTAATAGCATCAACAAACTGTTGAGGAGGACGAGGAGCTCCAACAAAACCAAGAGACTCAATTACAAGACCAGTATCCTTGAATTCATTATTTAGACGAGTTTTAACTTCAGTCACAAAGGCTTCCTTTTTAATTCCGTAAATATCTTCTGCAAGATATTTGGAAGCTACATTGTTAAATTCATCTCTTGCTGTTTGCCTCATAATACCATGTGTAAATTCACTAATTTTATCAGACTTATATTTAACATAAAAATATGGAATCTTTGCCTGCTCTAGATGATAGCTCAAATGTACATCTGCATTAAAAAGCAGTCCATCTTTAGAGTTAAAAGTGATTGATTCATCTACTGGATTTCCTTCTTCTAGGGAGTGAGTCCATACTGCTGTTTGAACAAAAGTTGGATAAGCAATTACACTTGCTGCAATAGGATTATAGAATACCCAACCAGTTCTTACTGGAATATCAGCTACTCCACGAGAGGAACCTGCCATTGACACAACAATTCCATCCTCTCCTACACCAATTCTCGAACAAGCAGTAATAGAAAACATAAACATAAACAAAAGCGCAGTAAAGAACGGCAAAAATTTCTTCATGTTAGTTTTATTCCTTAGAAGAAGTAGTGTTAGGTGCGATAAACTTGGTCCAAATCCAATGATAAAGCCAAGGGCTAAATACTACAAGACTTCCAATAACACAATAACCACAGAATATAGCTAAATTTGAAGCCATATTAAGAAGTTTAAAAGAACTTCCTATAATAACTAAAATAAACAAAGTTAAAATACCCATCAAAAATAAACCCAATCTAATTTTCATCTTTTCTCCTATTTACTATAACTAATAATTATATCTGAGTGACGCAATAAAAACATTATAGTAGACCAAACTACCAAAGTAATAAAGGAAATATTAATAATATCATACACTACTTCTACTAAACACTCACCTAATTTTTTTAGAAATTTCTTCATTCTTTCTCCTTTAGTGTATATTTAAATTGGTTAGATAGGGTATAATATTTCTACTATACCCTATCTATTTGAGGTTTACAGAGCGCTTTTTCAAACAACTAATAGTTATCGTTCTAAAGCCGACCTTATTTTCTGTAAATCCTCTGACTATTTACTTTAACAATTTATTCAATAATATGCTTACTAATCAAAGAAAGTTCAAAACCATTAAGAACATTAGTATTACAATCAATATGAAAATATCGCTTGCTCTTCAGCACGAAATTCTGCATAGCATAATACATGTCATTGGGAACAACAATATCAGAATTTGGTTTAAAAGCTTCCAGACGACGCATAGCAATCATCAAACCCTTATTCTTATCATAGGCGTTTCGTTCCATATCCTTCTCATGGGTTAGAGACCATCCAAAACGAATAGAACCGTTGTGAAGCTCTGCAACCATGATACCGTAAGGTTCACCAAGAAAGGGCTTACCATCAGAACGAAGACCAGTGTTAACAGGCTCAAAACGGAGATATTCACGGATAGAAGTATTCATTGTATTGCTCCTCAGTGGATTTGAGAGTTTGCGATAGACTATTACGAAATGTAATAGCTACCAAGTATTAATAAATAAATATATTAATAAAATATATTATACTGTCTGAACTGACCAATAATTAAAAGAATCCCCAAAAGAAGGACGAACAATTACAAACGTAAGGACCTCATCAAGAGGCTGTGTGGAAAGCAAAATAGCCTTTTTATACTCTTTCGTAGAAGGCATCTTACCCTTCTCAAACTTCTGAGAAACCCATTCACCATTATTCTGTTCAAGCTGCCATTCAAAAAGCATCTTTATCTCCTTATACCAGTGGAAGTTTGATGGACCAATAAAATACAAACTTATGATAATTTCTAACATAAACTAAGGTAGCAAATGACCAGCCACTTTTACCGTCTTTTTCAGTTTTTTGAATCAGAGCAAAATACCAACCCAAAACGTTTCTATAAAACTCTAAGAAACTTAATTTATTAAGTTGTTTAATTATTTCCAAGAGTCTTTTCACGCTGTCTCCCTGAAACCCTCTTCTTCTTTTCTACTACCTTAACTTCTGTAGTTTCCTCAGAAAAGGCCGGAATAACAACTTCCTTTACCTGCTTAATATTTCGTGCCTCAAGCTTCCAACACTTCTTAGAACAAAACGACCATCCCTTATTATTTACTAGGTCTTCTGCGTTTTCATTACTTACACGCTTAATTTCATTGTCTTTTGATACACATTTCATATCTCTAGTCTCCTCATATGGGCTAATTATAAAAATTACAGTCTATTCCTGGGAGAATATTATACCTTATTTTTTATTAGTGATAATAGAATAAATAGTCTTGCCTTCCATGTTTGGAGAAGCTTCCACATTATAATTATTAAACATAGACATTACCCTAGAAAGCATGGCAAATCCTACATCTCTATGGGCAAGTTCTCTCCCCTTTAAAGGAATACTAATCTTAACCTTATTACCATCAGCAAGAAACGATAGAATGTGTCTTACTTTCACACCCAAATCATTGTCTGCTATATTAAGCTTAATTTTAATTTCCTTAAGAACCTCTACTTTTTGATTTTTTTTAGCCAGCTTTTCTTTTTGGATAAGAGAGAACCTATAACTATCATACTTCATAATCTTACAAGTAGGAACAGTTGGGGAAGCAGAAACCTCAATCAAATCAAGGTCTTTACTCTCAGCCAATTTAATGGCGTCTGAAGTAGCCATTTTACCTAAAAACTTATTAGTATTATCTACTACATTAACTGTAAGGGCCTTAATTCCATCATTGATTACGATTTCAATCAAGTGACTATATCTCCAGATAGGGTTATGAGCTAATTACTTTAATTTTATATTTTTTAATTATTTCTTGATGAAGTATTAAATAATCATCTATGAATAGTTTTGGAACTCTATCTCCTACTAATTCTTCTTTTGTCTTAGGGTCAGTCCATGAAATTTTGCCAAACTCACATGTAGAATAATCAAGCGTTACAAAACTCATTCAAATTCTCCTTTAAAATAAAAAATCTGGCGGAATTAGGCCAATCCGTTAGGCTTTTCCGGCAAGAGAAAGCACCAGTAGTTATTACTTCTACTTACTTGTAATAACCTCAATCTCTACCCTACGATTAATTGCAGACTCTTTTGAGGTCTTTCCAACTGATTTAATATTTTTAGAAGGAATTCCAGCATTAATAAGAGCATCTGAAATTACTTTTGCTCGTTGATTACTGAGCCGTTCATTAAATGAGGGAGTTCCAACTACCGATGTAAAACCAGAAATATTTAGTAGATAATCATTACGATTTTTAAGGTCATTAACTAAATGACTAATTACAGCTTGACCTTCTGAAGAAATAATTGCCTTACCATTATCAAAATGAATTACCACTTCGTCCAAAGTGATTTTAACATTATGTGAAACAGGTTCTTCAGTAATAACTACTGGTGCTACTGGAGGAGCAACTACAACTGGGAATGTAGTAGCTACAGGAACAATTACTTTAGGCTGATTAATTTCTTTAAGAGCAAGAACAACCATTCCTTCAGTATAGACAGGCTTAGCTGTGGCATGATTAAAACCAGTGCCACCAGAAGAAGCTTGTGATTGGTTCATCTGATTGCCATTAATACCGCCAGCAACATAACCAAGACCTAACCCAAAACCAGTACTTGAAGTTGCCTGACCAGTTACTTTTTTCATTAGAAAAATAGAATCAGCACCTGTATCAAGAGCTTCAAGGACAGCTTTACCAATTACATCAACTGTGGTTGCCTTTTTATTTCCCTGAAGAAAAATAAAAGCCCTTCGTTCGAACTTACTATCGTCTGGAACCAAAGTATCCTTACCATCAGAACCGGTAATCTTTTTCAAAGGAAGCTGAGTAAGAAGCTTACACTCTTTAAACTGAATAGAACCATCAGCCATTCTATTTATACGTGCCGAAACTCCTCCATTATACATCAACTTAGCCTGTTCAAGACTAATGACCTCAGGAAGGAGACGCAAATCATCGATAATGTTACTGCCCGTATTCCAGGGCCCAAGATAAGGGAGCACAGGAGCCTGATAGGGTTGTACTGCATTAGTAAAAAGTCTTCCAGTAGTTGGATCTGAAGAAGCAAAATTCTGAGTTAGAACAGCAGCCGCATTGTTATTGGCGCTTGATGTTGTACTTGTTCCTAAAACTGGAGTAGCAATCACAGAGTTAGACTGTGCCGACAAGGTTACTGCTACAAGCGTAAGAGCAAGAAATGGGATAATTTTCATTTACTCTCCTATTACTTAGAAACTACTGGGCAAGCTGAGGAAGTCACAGAAGCCGAAGAAGCTGCAGAATATCCATTTCCAAGATTAGATACCTGTGAATAGCCGGTTTGAATAGTATAACCATTTCCTGACCATGTTCCATTTGAGCCATTTCCAGAGGTTCCAGAAACTGAGAAACTAAAACCACCAGTAGTAGAGCTAGAGGCAAAAGCACCATTTGTTGGGGAAAGTCCAATACCATTAGCATTTGTAATAGTGGTAAAATTACCAATAAGTGCAGAAGTTCCTGTAGATAGACTACCATAACCAATAAGAGAGAAACTATCAGAGCCACACGGACTATTAGTTAGAGATACAGACCCTGCTCCTGAAGTAGAACCATTGGTCCAAGAACCTACAGTATTTGTTCCTTGAATAAGAGAGCCATTAACTACAGTGTTACCTATAGTGTAACCTGAACCACTTCCTGATTCATCTACAGGACAATTAGAGGGTGAGGACATTGAAGAAGAGAAGCCAATATAGCCTGTCTGCGAGCCACCTGCACCAAACGAGGATGAATAAACATTAGAAAGAGACAACCCAGTTCCAAGAGTAGTTGGAAGATTATAATTAATAGTTCCCTGTGTTGCTACACCATTAGTCTGTGTAGCAGTCCCATAAAAACTAGTAGCCTCCTGTGCCACCATAGGAGCAACAGAAGAGATAACAAGAGCAGCAAAAAGAGAAGTAAACTTATTCATGGTATTTCTCCGTAAAAGGCCAATAATTAGGCCATATTTGAGCTGAATTGATCAAATTAGTTATTAATTACTTCCCTAATTTCAGAAGTATGGGTATATTTATTACTATTAGGCCAAAAAATAACCAAAATAGAGCCTACAGCAGATTCAGTAATAATGTCTGAGCTTGAGGCAGGACCCATAAAAAGCGGAATATACTTTGCAGACTGAAGAACGATTTCGGAATACTGTTTATACTCACCATCATTACCTTGATTATAGGTAGGTTCTTTAGTTCCAATTAATCGTCTCACTTGTTTATTTTCTACATCAAGTTCGTACATAGAATTTTGAGTTTTAATTAGAGTGGTCATTTTTGTTCCTCCAAGAAAAATAGCAGTCTTCTTGACTGCTATTATTAACTTAAAAACTACTACAACTACTTACAAACGAGCCTACACTCTACCACTGAATTAGACAGCCTTTGTTTAGCAATCATTTGCGCTATTAATGCTTCTTCCTCTTCTGGTGTCATCAAATCCCAATTTAGCAAGAGTTCTCCTATGGATTAACTAAAAATGGTAGCCCTAGTAGGTGCTGCCCCTACGACTTCCGACTTATAAGGTCGGCACTCTACTGTTGAGTTACAGGGCCTTCTAATCAAATTATCGGCTATTTCTTACATTGCTTTAATGCTTTTTAATGTTTCTATATAATCATCTACTGCCAGTTCAAACTCTTTCTGTACATCACTTGGAGTATCTGCTTGAAACATAACTAAGTCAGTTATACCAAGCAACTTACCATGATACGCTTCTGTGTGTGTATCAAACTCCACACTACATTCATAACCTTTATAACAAAGATTAGGTTCCATATTATCTCCAATAAAAATTAACAATACTTATTAATAAGTTTAACATCTTCTATAAGAGACATAAATGACCTTTTACCAGAACTCACTAACCAACTTTCTTGAGAATTTAATCTTAAATGATTATTTGGACTAGTTCTTTGTATAGAATCCCCAGTAACAAGCTCAAAGGGACCCACCGATTTAAGCACTGTCTTTATTTCTTCCAACTCAAGTTCTAAGTCTATAATTTTTATTTCATCATCAGACAAACCTAAAAATTCTTGTGTATTTGAAACAGTATATCCAGCTTTCTCTAATTTGGCTTTAAGTTGTTCGTCCATTATTTTAGATATCCCATTTCTTCTAGGGTTAGAACAATATAATTAGCTAATTCCGTTATTTTTTCAGAAGTTAATTCATTACTACTATGAAAAAAACCATTATTAATAAAAGCCATACCAAAAGTTCTTGCTAGTATATCCCTATCATACTCCTTTGAATCACCACCAGAATAGACAATACCTTGAATTGGCTTTATAAGTTTATCAGCAAATTCTGTGGCCTCTTTAAATGCTTCCTCTTCTTCTTTGTTATTAAATGACAGAAACCTACCAAAATCATAACAAGTTCTAACAAAATTAACATCCAATATTACTTTTGGAGTATTGTCATCTATAAACAAGCTTACTGGATACTCTCTGTACCCATCATATTTTTTAATATCAGGATAATTACTTTCTTCTTTGGGATAAATAGATAGGCATTTGTTATATCTCTCATCACTATCTTGCATCTATCATTTCTCCTATTAGATATATTAAATTGGATGACCTTCATCCAATTCATCAAATGGAATAAAAGCAGTATAAATATTAGATCTATTATTAATAAGAACTGTAGAAATATCTTCTTCAAAAGAACAATCTATAATATTTTGCTCTACTAATCTTTTCTCAATAGTATTAGCATAATCTACATCGTAATATAGGGATGATTTTGTATTTGATAACATTACAGCTCCTGTTGATTACAATTTAATTATTAATGATTTTACTTATCACTGAAGAGTATCGGTAAAATACTCTCCAGGTATAAATAAAATGATTAAAGGTTAGAGTTTTTCTCTAAATTTTTTGGGAACTCTGAATGAAAATTTACCTCCTTCAAGATTAGTAAATACCTCCATTGTTTTTCTATTGAAGGAAGGAACTACAGTATTAGGGTCCAATAAAAGTACTACCAACATATGTTGTTCAAGCTTTGAGGCAGCTTCTTCATTCTTGAAACTATCTCCAAGCCAATCAAAAAGAAGTTCAAAAGTCATATACTCTCCTAATTATTAAGAGCACACTTAGGAGTAAAGGGCATAGAGAATTTGACCCACTTCTCACCCTTTGGAGCATCCTCACATCGAGCATACCAGCATGCTTTGTGAGTAGTATTCTTCTCACTTCCACGCTTCTTTTCCAGTTTTCTCAGACCAGTAGGAACCTGAATCTTGCTTCCACCTTTAGCCATTTAGATATTCTCCTTGCAGCCTATTAGTAAATCTATTTAATGTGGCTGAGACATTAAATAGTTTTTGTAGCTTCTTTATGCCAAATTTTAGGATTGTGTGTAAAATCTATGTCCAAACAATCATTACAATAACCACTATTAATAATACTTTTAGCATCTAATGTATTATCTTCTTTTACTTCTTTTTTACACCCAAGACATGTATGCATTTATTTACTCCAGAAGAGTAAGTTTGTTTTCATAGTTAGAGATAGCCTTATTTAAATATTCTTGTTCTTTTTCATTATAGTTTCTACTTTCAAGTAAATTTTTATTGTAATTTAGCATAAAATTATAGACTACTTTCCAATATTGCTTTTGTTCTGGCGTCATTTTCTCTATATTAGATTCCATATATTCTCCTATTTATAACGTAAATGATCGTAAGCATGTGGATAAAATTGATTAAAAGTACACTTATGAAGAGTGAATAACATTCTATCATAAGAAGGCCCATTAATATACATGTTATGTAAATACTCATAATTTTTATTATTTATCATACCTATTTCAGCCCTTATTAAATTCAATAACCTAAGTCTAAATTTAAAAACTAAGGCATTTCTTATTAGAAGAATAATAGGCGCACCTATTAAAATTAGAGGAATAATTTCCCATATTATATTAAACATACTTTTGTAATGCTTTTGTTAATGCTGGACACATTTTAAGACTAGTATATTTAGGAATATCTGTAAGTAGCACATACTCAAATCTATCCACTTCTGGAAAATTTCTATTATACATTTCAAAAGTAGATGTACACAGCATATTATTAATATTAGGTATAGTATCTTCCATATCATATAAGAACAAATGAAGCTTCTTATAAGGAAGATAATCAAAGATACCTAAATCAAGAAATCCATCACTATCATTAGTATTTGTAAAATCAATACTTGTTTCTTCTTTAAGTTCCCTAATTACACAATCAATAGGAGTTTCCCCATTTTCTAAAACACCTTTAGGTAAATCCCATTGAGGCTGATTAGTTACATGGCAAAGCAAGACTCTTTTTCCTTCAAGACTATTAATAAGCAGAATCAATCCGCAAGAAGTTAGCACAGTCGTATTCTCCTATTTTCCAGTAAATTGCTTTTTCTTAGCCAAAAACTGAGGATGAGTTTGATAGTCACAACCACTTTCTTGACACCACTTTGTAAATGGGTTATGAATAAGGACTAAACCACATTTCTCACATACTAAATACGGTAAGCATTTAATTTTTTTCTTAAAACTATGCTGTTCCATTATTCAATCCAATAAAGAAAATTTATAACAGCTAAAACAGTAAAACATTCAGCCCAGATATACCTGCCAGCATTAAAATCAATGACTGCCATCAAAGCACACAAAATTGCTGCAACCAAACTAGGTTTCATTATAGACATATTCGTTTCTCTTCATTATCTGCAATGAACTCTTCTAAATCAGGTGAATGAAATTCTTGAATCTTACCACATTTAAGACAAATTTCAAATTTAACATATTCTCCATCTCCCAATCCAATATCTCTGGGAACATATCCAGTATATTTAAGATTTTTCATAGTAAGAGAGAATTTGTCAGAACATTTAGCCTGAACATTTGCGATTTTAGGATTACCACAACAAGCATTCATTTTAGGTTCTCCAAGAAAAATCAATTAACTATAATTAAATATATGGTAATAAGCCCCAATCTTGTTAATCAAAGGAGATTTTAAATGCTAACACCCTATCTACAACTTAAGGTAAATCCCTCAGCTGCTCCAGAAACTCAGACTAATCTTGAAGCTATTGATGCTGCCTTTGGTTCTCTGCTGACTGTTTATACAGCTACACTTTCTGCTGGCACTGTTACAGTCCTCAATGCTACAGTACCAACTACAGCACTAAGTCGTATTGTTTTTGCTAGAACAACTGCTGGCGGAACTGTCGGCACTGTTTCTTGCACCCTAACTGCTGGAACTTCTATTGTCTTTTCTAGCTCCAGTTCTTCAGATACCAGTGTAATTAGTTATCAGGTAGTAAATTCACCAGCTTCTTTCGTTCTTGGTGAAGAGCCCGCATTTGTTGCCGATGCTAGTGCGGATACTCAGACTGTTCCAGCACAGATTAAAAATTACTAATACTATATAAAGATTATTAATATGGCCCGATTAATTTCGGGCCTTTTTATTACCTATAGCTAATGTAATCATAGTAGAAGATATTAAAAGATACAAAATAGCTGGCCAATTACTGTCTCTAGCCCAAGCATCTAAGGAACATAAAAAGAAATATAAAGCAGCTGTGATTTGAACCCAAAGCTCAAGCATCTTAATCTCCTTAGAGTTTCATGAAGACTTCGTCAGCAGGAACAGGGCAATTAACAATCCAAACCATATTATCCTTAACTTTCCACATACTCAAATCAACATAAGAAGGAATAACTACTTCCTTAAATACATTAAGTCGCAAAGAACTAAAAGAATAAATCGCTCTATTAGCAAGTATTTCATTATTAAGAATAATGAAAGCATCCAAATCTTTAGGTTCATGAAGAGTTAAAGTAATACCTTCAAGATGATATTTTAGCAAATTAATAGTATCATACAATTCGTCAACTTTAGCTGTATACATATAAAGTTTAGTAGTAATTGGGAACTTACCAATAGTGCTTCTTACTATTTCTGGATGAAGCATAGGCTCACCACCAGTTAAATAAACCTCATCCCAAGTATCAAAATTGTCAATTACTGGAACTTTGTCAAAATCAATTCCTTTATTACAACAACCCTCACAAGACCTATTACAATCACGAAACAGAAGAAGTCTAAGTTTTTTCATTTTAGCTTCGTTTCCTCATATAGATTAGCTGAATCTTCGTTTATCTTTGAAAAAACCTTCCTTTTTTACCACACATCCAAGGAAATATTCCCCACATTCTAAACTCTTGGCAAAAAACCATATTATCTGATTCCTTTATCCTCTTACTTCCATCAGTAAGGTCAATTTCAACACTACTAAAATGCTTACGTCTTTGGCATACGTAAGGTCTAGAATCGTTAGGTTTAATATATTCACAATTAATACAGAGATTAATTTCTTTTTCTTTTTTAGGCTTAAAGGGCCACATTAAAGCCACCCGATTTGTTTAGAAATTTCAGGAGTCATACCGCCCAAGGAATTAAATCTCTTCATAAAAACATCACTAAAAGGAAGAGACCTATCAAAATAAATATGTCCTGGACTAGCAAATCTATATAAACTGGCCATTTCAATATGAGACATCATATTAATCTTATCTAAAGGCTGTTTAATTTCTGTATTAGTCATGCTGCTTCTCCTTAGCTTGACAACCTTCGGGCTTTTCAACCCAAACTTCATTATACCTGTCATAATAGTTCCCTTTTCTATCCCACTCATATCTTCCAATATGGCTCTTAAAAGCACCTACATCATCACAGCCACATTCAGGACATACAGTCCTTTTGGAACCATCCCAAGGAACATAACCACAATGACATTGATATCTAAAAGTCCATGGACCAATTACATGAACAGCCTGAGAAGAAAAAAGAGTTTTCCAGAAAACACCCATTTTAGTCTCCTATCATCAAGGAAAAAGTTTACCGGCCCCCTATTAGACACGTTTGAGCTCAACTTCATGAAACCTCCAGGCACGATTATTCCATGAGGATTGATATTCAGATGTTACAAAAAAGTAAGTCAACGGCCCAATACTTACCAAGGCATAAGTTTATTTTCATCATCCATGTCAGACCACATTTTACAAAATGCCATATTTTTTGCCATTCTAACAATCTCAGGACGATGATGAGAACAAAGCAAATCACACATAAAAACAGTGTCAGATGCCCTCAAACCACTCCAAACATTATTCCATTCAAGGCCACACTGAGTTCTTCCAACAGTAAACATCTTTGAATAAGCTGCTTTAAGCTGAGCCATAACAAGAAGATATCTTGCTTGAATCATGCTCTCATGAAGCATAGCAGCATCAACAATCTTCATTCGTTCATAACTAGGCATCTTACAGAGTTTGTCAATAATTTTATTCTGTTTCTCAATTGTAGGAATATTGAGAAGTTTCCTAGCATATTTCTTTTGACGCCAGTTCTTTCCACAAAGATAGAAGGTTTCTTTCATGTTAAGCCATCCTTTCAGTGATGGAAGATTAATGTGGTTGTGTATACTGTTTTTATCAAAAAAACTAAGTCAACGATATCTGAAAATTATACAGATATCGTTGACTTAAAATGGTGCTTCCGACGAGCCACGACCTCGTAATCCTTTTCAGGCGCGGGTTTTTAAGACCCGAGTGTATACATTCCACCACGGAAGCTTTATATAAAATATTATCGTCACAGTCTAACAAAACTTTAACAAATTTTACAATTTACTTAGTCCCATTAGAAACCACTTAAGACCTAAAGCAATCGCAAAAGCAATTCCAACATATACAAAAGCTTGTGGCCAAGACATAATTCCTCCAAGAATTAGTTTGTGTATGCTGTTTTTTGGTTTATATTTTCTTATTTTTGTTAGAGTTATGTTAAAAAATAACGAATAATTAAACGAAGTTATTTAGAGCTAAAAACTACCTAACAGAATATTTTTTAACTACGTAACGTAAAAAAGCACCTGAGAAATAGAAACAAAAGGTATTAAAAGATAACATCCAGACTAACCAATCAATAAACCGTAAAAAAGATAAAACACTAATATACAAGCATAATTTAAATAAGTTAATCATTTTTATTTTGTGGGTAAAAATATAAAAACGGTTTCTTTCCTTCCAAGCATTCTATAAATGAATGAAGTATTTTAATATCTTCTCCATCCTCTTCCAATTTTTCTGCTAAAAATTTAACATATTCAATAGACCCTTGTTTATCTCCTTGATGAGCTAAACGTAAGGCCGTCATAATTATAGTTAAATGTTTCATTTTTATGCTCCTATTATTAACAAAAAATAACAATACTTGAAAACATACCTTCATATTTAAAACTCAATAACGCAATACAGTCCTCCTGATTATCATAAATATTATTTTTATAAGCCTCACGAATGGTTTCCATTTGGTCAAAAAAGTCTTCTTTATCGCAAATATTCTCAGATAAACTAACAAAACCTACAAATTCATTATTTGGAAGCTTAAAAATAAATAAAGAACAGAGCTCTTTATCCGGGCCCTCTTGTGGTTGATGAAATTCAACTATCTCGTCAGAAAGCCCTCCAGCTTCATATATTTTACGTTCAGCCTCAGTTAGTGGGCCAAAATCTGGATTGGGATTAAAGGGAATGATATTATCAGTCATTGCTGAAATCCTTTATGGAAGTTCTGGAGAAGTCTTTCTCTTTTGGTTTAGAGAGCCGCTTTTGACCATCAGCATTTTCTGATTCATGCCAGGGACAAATGCTACAATCTTTATTTTTATTTGTTACTACTTTTTTATATGTTTTCTTATATACAGAACGATTAGATGTAGATTCCATTTCTTCTTTTGGTTTCATTTTATTTTCTCCTTAAATGTAAAATAGTAGCTATTATCAATATTAAACGTAAAATAGTAGCTATTATCAATACAATACCTACACATTGTAAAACAATAACTAAAAATGAATAACAAAAACTAATAAATTTAGCAATCATTGTAACTCCTATCTATTCTTTAATTAATTTTGTAAAAATCAATAGTTTGTTAGTATTTAATGGCATATACTAAAAATATATGCCCTTTAAATATTAAGAACTATTCTAAATCCTTTATATAAACTCTTGTTAAACTACTCTCCTCAGAAATTAAAGTTGTTCGTAAATTTTGGGTTTCTTCTTTTGAAGGAACTCTATAAAGATTAGACAAAACTTCGTGAACATGGTTACAAGTAGGACAAGTTTCTAATTTTTGCCCTTGAATTCTAAAATATTTATTCATATCTTCATATGTAATTTTACCTACATCATCTCCATTTGTTTCATCCACTTGATTTTCCCATAGTATTTTACCTTTACAAATACTACATTCAGGCTCTGTCATATCATGATAATAAGTATCTTCCGAAGTCAAATGCCCATTCTCACAAATTAGTTGAACGTAACCTTCATAGGACATAATAGTCTCTTTGATTAGCTCAAGTAAAGTAGTCATATTAATATGTATCATTACTCATAATTACATACATTTGTACGCGCTCAATTAGAGTTAGCTCAACTTCACAGGTATCGTCCACAAAACGTCTAACTCCTTGAGCATCAAGAAACTCAGAAAGTTCAAGAGCCTCAGCAGCTCTTAGTTCTTGTTCAAGATTCATGATTTATTTCTCCTCAAAAAAATCAGTTTGATTAATTTCTACATACTTTCTCTGTTCATTAATTTTTCTCATTTCATCAATGAATTTAAGAGTATTTGCCCACTTATATTTAATGTTAGCTCTAATATCAGCCATTTTCTTTTCTGTAGTTTTATCTGTATTAGCATGAATAATACTTAGTTGAAGTTTGATTTGGTCTTTATCAGAGAATTCAAACATTATTTTTTATCCCTATAATTATCAATAGCCCAGGCGCCAGTTGTGATTATGCAACACGCACCTGCTGTTGCCAGTAAAGATAAAAATGTCTTAGCTCCAGCCTCGGGGGCGTTCAGCACAACAATAAAATACATAAGGCTTAATACACTAAAAGTAAATATAATTATCCCCATACCAAAAGTGATAATAGCCATTGCTTTATTCATTTCCTTTACTCCCCTCAGGAAACTGGCATGAAGTTATGTAAAATGTCTAATACGTCTTGGTCTTCTCTTTAATTTTCTTACTTTAGACCTAGTTAAAGGACTATTTTCAAATAACTCTAAAAGATATTTAACTTCCTCTTTATCTGGCTTTTTATTCATACTAACCTCCACCCATAATAAAATTAATGATACTAAACCATACTCTGCTAATAAGGTATGGTTTTTTTCTTAGCCCTTTTAGTGCCATATTAGCCTCCCTATTCAGATTGAGCCTGTATAACGTATTAGATTATACAGGATTAATATGAATTATCTGCGCTTTTTTCTACCTAAGTGCCTATTATTTATATACTTTGACATACCTGAGAAACCAAAACTCAGAGTATCAAAAAGAAAATTATATGCGCTAAGCATTCCAAACCTCCGCAAAAAATTATCCCCTGATTAGGTGTATAATCTATAACACTATACTAAATACAAGAAACTCTATGAATTATACCAAAAAGCTTGTTTCTGGGATTTTATCTTAATCGTCATCAGTAAGAGAAATAGCAGTTATAACAAAAATAAAGCAGGTAATCCCGGTAGGAAGCGCAACCCAAGAATAACCATGACAAGTATAATAAACACCTAACCAAAGAGTCAAAATAGTAAGAAATAGAAATAGAGCAACCAATTTCTTCATGTTATTCTCCTATACAGTCAATCATTTAGCCCAGAAAATTAAACTACTGAATTTATATCATCAAATATAACCTCTATTTTTTCTTTTGTTAAAGCAGCAGCATATTCCGCTATAAGTTTAATGTCAGGGTGTGCAGCCTTAGACATACGAAGCTTAAAAAAGTTTCTTAAACTTCTAAAATTAAAGGTAGCTATTAACTCTGTTTTTGTGGCATGTGGTAAAAATGTTCTTGCTTCTTGAGGAGTCCAACCAAGTTTAAGAGCTTCATGATAGCTTTTAAAAGCTTCACATAAACCATTATACCAGAACACCTTTTCTTCATCTGATTTATTTATTAAATGGTAGGGGTAAATAACCTGCCCTCCACCTTTTTTACTATAATTAACATATCTTGTGCTTTCTTGTGAATAAGAAGCTATTCTATGCCTTACAACCTCATGACTAATGCCTCTATCAATTACTAGTCTAAAAGAAATTACAGCAGCATGTTCAATAGTGCTTTCATGATGAGTTACGTGAACTAACTTATTAACTAATACTTTATCTGACCCAGGTTTGATAGCACCCTCTGATTTATAACAAGTTCTCATAATACGTTCTAAACAAGGGAGTATTTTATCCCAATTAATAATGTCTTCATTTTCAATAGATACTGAAGGAGCAATAACTTCTACATCACCAATAAATAAATGAGAATCTAATTTTACAGCTTGTTTAACTTCTTCTAAATGTAATTTCAAATCTTCAAACATTATAGTTTACCAGTTAGATAGTAGCTTTTTTAATTATTCCTCTTTCTTTGGAGTAGAGGGAAACATAGCATTAACAACATCAATAACTAAACAGACAAGAGCAGTCATACCAATATTGTACACCAATACCCAATTAGTTAGAGGAGTATCAAATACCTTATCAAGTATCGTCAAAATAGCATACCAGATAACAAATCTACTAATATTTTTCTTTAGCATATAAAATCTCTTTCTAGAATAGGTAGAATAACAAAATTAGATTTCTCTGGATCTTTTTCAATACCGCATACATGGCATTTCATGTTTATCTCCTAGAAAATGTCCAATTCTCAACTTCCTGTATGAATAAAAAATATATAAGGCTAATGAATCCAAAGACCCATTAGCCTTATAGTTACTTAGAGAATAGAATTTTTAGGCAGTAGAGTAAACAATGTCAAACTTCCACTAATATTAAGATGTAGATGAATTTCTCTATTTGGACATTTACTTCTCTGAGACATGGCAGAACTATAATTGATGTTGTGCTTATTACACCACAAAGCAAAACTACCAGGACCAATAGCAGTTACCGCATTTCCTTGTCTTATAAGAAATTTAGTAGTTCTCTTATGATCGCTTGGAGATTTGACAGCAAGAATTACAGTATTATTGAGTAGCTCAAGAGTTGGAATATGTTTTGGCATAAGGCCTCCAATAGTTTACTAGAGAAAAAAGAAAAGAATGCCTCCAACAATAAATCCAACACCAACAGAGAACTAATATTTACCTTTCAAGCTATCTCCTTAAATGAAAAGAGCAGTAGTAGATTCAGAATATTCTATATCCCTATCTATCTTAATACTGCTCAACTAACAGTAATATATTATATTATAGGATTTGTTCATATAGGCTACATAACTCCTCCTTTGAGGAAGACTTTAGGTCTTCTATATAAATGAAAAAAGGCTCCCTAAATTAATAGGGAGCCAGTAAGCATGGGAATATTAGATATATTTAAAAATACCTACCAAAAGATTTATACCAAGGAAGCAAAGTTAATGACACATCTACAAGTGTATTTTCAAAAGTATAAGATTTATTAAAATATTCTTTTTGTATTGGATTAAGCTTTGTCTCTAAAAAACACAGAACAGAGTAAAATACTATTAATTCATGTGATTCATCTATAAGATCTACTGAGGTAGTAAATAAAGTCTTATAATCATAAATATTATTAATAGTAACAATTAAAGTATTATCTAAATATACAATTTCAAATGTTTTAGCACGTCTAGATAAAGATAGGACAATATTATCTATTTTACCCTTAATACACTCTTTTACCCGCCAAATCTTATCTTCTGTCTCACTTTCTGAACTGTATGAATAGTTATTATCTTCATTAGTAGAAGTTTTCTCACATTCTTTAAAAGAAGTATTTAGCAAGAGATTTTTAGCAAGTGTAAGACCTCTAAACATTTCTACTGAACCGCCTGTATCTGGATGGCATATTAGACTCACTTTCCTAAAGGCTTCTTTAATTTGGTTGTCTGTAGGATTCTCAGATTCGTTAAATCCAAGAATAAGTAAAGCTAATTTATCAGGCATCTTAGTAACCCTAGGTTAGCTATCTGTGTCGTCCCTGTTTCCTTTGCCCATATTACAATCCTCACACAATATCTGAAGGTTTGAAAGCTCAAAAGCTAATTCAGGATATAGATTTTTTGGCTACCTTTAAAGGGTTTTATACTTCTATATATTTCAGACATTAGTTTTTGACATCTACATAAGGTTTCGTCATAAGCCATCTTTGTTTATCCTATAAAGGAGAACTATATCTATTAAATTTTTATATTAATAGGCATTATCTACTTCCTTATGGGTTGCTCGAACTTCGTTCTCTCAACCCAGTTCTCAGCTTCGCTTCGAACGATTTATTTTTGTTTTGAACTTTTATCTTTTAGGCTTTGCTTGAAGGTTAATATTTAAGCGACAAGTTGCTGCTTTATTATCGTATAATATTGGAGAAACTTTAGGGTTTTTGAAAATAAATATTTGACTGTGTAAGTGTTGAGTTAGTTTGTGTAATCCCAGTAATTTTAATTGTCTACTGGGATTAGACCTACTAACCTATATTATTACTTATTAGACTTGCTGTCTTTCATGCCATCATCAAATCCACGGCACCAGAACCTATATTCCCTGGTATCTGGAGCATAAGGACATTCTCTGACTTTGGTCTTTCGATATGTCTTGCCAGAGACATATCCAGACTTTGCTGCTTCAATGATGGACGGCTTTTGGTTCTTGAGCTGTTGTGGAATAAGACCAACAGCATCAATAGTGATACCAGATTTTGCAAGGGCCTGACCAAGAGCAGTGGACATAAGTCCTCCTTAAAGAGAAAAGTTATAGGTTATTAGCTTTAGGGACTAATTATGAGAATTGAATTAAATAACTCAGTCACTCTATCTGAGCAATAGAATCAATTCACCCACCACTTATTTAGTGTCTATAGAGTTTATGGGAAATTAATTATTTTTATCTTTAATTATGTTGATTAAATATTTGATTCCATACCTGCTTATTTACTTGATTCTCTACTTGATCCCATACTTTATGGTGTAATTCATTAGCTACTTGATTCCATACTTGCCTAAGTATTTGATTACTTATTTGAGTCTTTATTTGGTTACTTGCTTGATTATAAACTCTATTCCTTACTTGACTACATACTTGATTCCCTACTTTATTATCTACTTGACTCCTTACTGATTTAAGCATTATTTATCCCCTTCATTGGTTTGTTAGTACTTGATGGAATAGCTATAAAAGCTACTCCACTAAATACTAAAATCAAATATTAATCAGCAACGTTCCTCGTATAACCCTGAACATATTCCTTCTGAATATAGGATTCAAAGGTCTTACCAGCAGGAAGATTGAAATGGCCATGTTCTTCATGAGTGAGTTCGGCAGGAGCTTCATCCACATGAAGATAAATCTTACCTTCCAGCTCGTAGGCAGAAATACCAGGAATGGCCTCAACAGCATGATGATGGCCAGTCACTTCTCCATCAGCAAGAATATATCGGCCATTCACGGCTTCCAGCTTCTTGGCATTTGTTGGAATTGAAGAAACTTCCTCAACAAATACATCACCCTGACGAGCCTGCTTGTCAAACTTCTTGTTAGTCTTCATTGATTTCTCCTCCAGAGAAAGGTTTTGTTGCTTTATTAATTTTTGACTTTATAGTTATAGCTTTGTGTAACTCTGTAATATCTAATAGACTTGATACTTCTATGTTAATATCATTACTAACTTTTTTCCATACTATATAATTTACATTATTAAAGACACATCCACTTACTTGGGCTGTTACTTTACTTAACATCTCCCTTTTAACAGAATTAATCATGTTTTTAAATCCTCAGTAATTATTTCTATTCTTATTTGCTCTCCTATTCCTATGAATGCTGTACTATCTATTTGATTACTTACTTGACTACTTACTTTCTTATTTATTTGGTTACTTGCTTGATTAAACACTTGATTAAACACTTGATTAAACACTTGACAGAATATTTGATTTCTTACTTGGGGCTTTATTGATTTGAGCATTTTACTAGGTCTCAATGCTCGGATTGTATTTAGCACCAGTCTTACCAAAGGTCGAAGCAACCGCATTTTTTGCGGTAAATTTTTGAGCTGCTCCAAAGGTTCCATCAAGCTTCATAGGACGAAGCTGGGGGTGAACACGAAGGAAGTAAGTCTTGTACATATGTTCTTTCCAATAATCCAGGTCTTTCTGATATTCAGCACGAGTCATATATTTCTTAATATCCCACTTTGGCTTAGGTTCAGGAGTGGAATTAAGCACTTCCACCATCATAATGTCTTCATCACCGTCAATTTTCTTACGCCAAAGAGTCCCAAAGGAATCACTATGAATCTTTTCAGCATTGGTTCCCTTGAGATATTCAGCAACTCCAAACAAATCAATCATAATTCTTCGAACTTCCGCATTGGTTTCTTTTTCAATGCGGTCAACGGTAATGGAAGACCTGTCAAGAATAATATCTTCTGGAACACTGATACCATGAAAGAAGTACAAAAAATAACCATCACGATACTTAACAGCTGGGCCAGAAGTATTGTGAAGCCTATTTTCAGGGTCACGATGAAGCTCTGAAGGCCTGTCTTGGAGAACGGCAAGAGTTTCGTAGGCGCTCCACCAGCAACAATTCTTCGCAAATTCAACAAGAAGATTAAACCCATTAGTAAAACCAGTGACCCCAACAACTTCCTGCATGTACTCATAGAAAGAAAGCCAAGAAGCCTCTTGATTACCGAAAGACATGTCAAAGAAAATGGAACTCTCTGACATAGAACTATCAATATTCTTAATAATAGAAATAGCTTCCTTCGGGGAACGTGCATAGAGGATGGTGTCGGGGGCCTTCAATCCAGTTTCTTCGTACAATTTTACTGCGCTTTTCTTTGCCTCCTCAAAATTGATAGGGTCTGTCGAAAGACCAATCTTCTGCCACTTATCGACAAATTCCGGAAATCTTGCTTCCTGTTCCTTGGTCAAGCTAGCGATTTTAGCCATTGTAGTTCTCCAGTTAGTGGGTTAGGTTATTTGATAGACTATTAAACAAAGCTCTTCTTGTGAGTTCTATTTGATTATCTACTTGATTCTTTATTTGATTATATACTTGATTATTTACTTGATTCCATACTTGAATATTTGTTTGCTTATATACTTGATTCTTTACTTGATTATCTACTTGATTCTTTATTTGATTATATACTTGATTATTTACTTGATTCCATACTTGGGGCTTTATTGATTTAAACATTATTCATTCCCCTATTTGATTATATACTTGATTCCATACTTGATTCCTTACTTGATTATATACTCGTCTCAATACTTGTTCACATACTTGACTCTTTACTAATTTAAGCATTTTATTCAACACATTTGAATAGGAAATTTTTATCACTATTAGTCATATTAGGATGAAATTGTTTAGTCATATTCCAGGCATGGTCTAAAATACTTGTTAACTCAAGGTCAGTATATTTTGCTTTACAATATTTGACAGATTTTTCAAAGTCTGGAAGATAAACATCCATCCTGAAAGAGTTATTAGACATGTGAGTCTCCTGTAGAGAGTGTTGAGGTTTATTCCCAAGGACAATCTATGCCTCTAACATAATTGAAAGGGTCTACCTCAACTGATTTTCCATCTTTTACAGCAAATACAGTATTACATTTTTCACAAGTATATGGAGAATGCCTATTAACATTTACAAGAACTGATTTAGGAGCTTTTTTAAGTGAAAAAGTATCCAAATTACAGTTACCACTCTTACTCTGAAAATCTTCCCTGTGGCCACATTTAGGACAAGGTACTTTTACAGTATCATACATTCCCATAGAGTTTCTCCTTGAGGCAATAAAAGTGAAGGTTATTCAGGCGATACCTTCAAACGCTTATCGAGGGCACCAGTAGTTTTTTTAAGAGAAACTACAAACTCCTGGAGAAGATGCTGGTAGACTCAGGCACTACCCATATCTATCCTCATAGCATCTAAATAGTAGTGCTAGTAGATTCAGAATAGTTTTTCTATTCCTATCTATCTTAATAGCACTCTATCAAATCAGCTTAATCCAAGAGCTGTTTCAAGAGTTTAACAAATAAAAATCCCACGGCAATACCAACAATAAAAAGCCAATAATTATGAATTACAACACTAGGGAACTGTTTATACATTACATCATTCCAACCAAGCATAAGAATATAAAGAAGAAACATACCAAGAATAATGGAAATAATTTGTTTCATATTGACTAATCTCCTTGTGGGGGCTATTAAATTATCGTCTTCATCTGGATTAAAGAAAGACCTACAATCAAAATTAAAATAAAATTTTCTTTCTTCTAACTCTGCTTCATAACTAGCAAGTTCTTCCTGGGCATCTAATTTTTCATTATAATATAGTTCATCAAGGGCTTTTTAATTTCTTTCTTTGAAGAAAGAAGTTTAGCCCTCACCTAAAAATCTTTATGAAATTGAATGCTGGTATTAAGGAGATTTTTCATACCTCTCCAAAAACCACGTTCCTTGAAATGGCAAATCCAATCATTGAGCTTATAATTATATGACCCGCAGCCACACTTAAAATAGAGTTTCATTGTAGTTCTCCTATGTTTCTATTTCTCGTTCCCATTTAAGCTGGGCCCTATGAGAGTTATAGACAACTTGTTCACAACCTATTCTAATATCCATATTGTTAACTTCATAACAACTAATAACAAAGTTAAAATCTTTAAAAAACCATAAATGTTTTTTAAACCATTTATTAAAACATGGCATATTTTTAAATCCAAATTTGAAATAATCTCTAAAATCCTCCCCCAAGCCATCATCTCTGGGAGTAGTCATATCCCCAAGCTCTGAATAAACCCCTGAATCACATAAGGCAGAATAAAAAATTTCATTTCTAAACCTATAGTTAAAAGGACCTTCACGAGTAATTTTATGTTCAAGTCTAAAAATTTCCATGTAGTCCTCCTAGGTTAGTGAATCAAATTAAGGGTTAGGTAATAAATACCTAACCACTAATCAGATTGGTGGGACTTGGAACTTTAAATTATATACTAGTATTTATTTTTCGCTGTATTTATAAGTAAGAATAGCTACAGGACTAATTTCCGTCTCACCTTCAAGAATTGGATGACCTTCAAAAACCATCCAACAATTACCTGAATAAATAGGCAGTTTAAGAACCTTGCTCAAATCATTTGTAATCACACGCTGCATTTTAGTTACCTTAACGTCACTATAAATAAGGGTATAGGGCTTCATTTTCAGTCCTTTCTTGTTATTCCGTTAAGTATTGATTGATTATATACTTGACTATATACTTGATTCCCTACTTGATTCCATACTTGAATACTTACTTGATTCCTTACTTGACTCCTTACTGATTTAAGCATTATTTATTCTCCTTTATTTGATTGTATACTTGATTCCATATTTGATTTAGTACTTTTTCTAATATTTGAAGATATACTTGATTCTTTATTTGATTATCTACTTGACTATATACTTGATTCCCTACTTGATTATCTACTTGATTCCCTACTTGATTCCATACTTGAATACTTACTTGACTCTTTACTGATTTAAGCATTATTTATTCTCCTTTCAAGAGATAAGATTGTTCTTGATTCCATATTTGATTTGGTACTTTTTCTAATATTTGAAGATATACTTGATTATTTACTTTACTCTCTACTTGATTACTTACTTGATTCCATATTTGACTCGTTACTTTGTCCTTTATTTGATGTCCCACTCTACTTCTTACTATAATAGTCTCTGATTTAAGCATTACTTATCCCCATTCTTTATGGGACAATAGGCAAGCTGTCTGCTTCATTGACACTTGGAAATACAAATTGCCCATACCCTGTTCTATGGCCTTGTTTAAGATATCTAAAATTATATGGTTGAGTCAAAGGTCTGCTACTATTATACATACCCAGAGTAGCACAATTAGTTTCAGCAATCTCTTTAATGATTCTATATGATTCAAGAAAATTAACTTTCATATCTTCAGCACACCAATGATTACAAATTAAAACAGGCCTACCCACTGTTCGTCTTGCTGGCCCTGACACTCTCATATTCTGAAGAGAACTATTTAATGGGAAGAATTTTTTAGTATAGTGAACTTGAATAATAATTTCAAATTGATTTTCTTTGTCAGAATAATCAGTAAAGCTAACACCACGACTAGCCATAAAGCCAGCGATGATAATAACTTTACGAAATCCCAAATCTTTTTGTTGTTTAATTAAATCAGCTAAAGTCTCTTCTGAACTTTCTTTGGTTTCTGAATTCATTACAAATAATCCAACTTTATTACTTGCTCCCAATTCATTAAGATGTCTTTTAATTACCTCAGCCATTCCAAATTGTTGAATTTTACGATTTTCAAGACTAATTAAACAAAGTTGTACAATATCAGACCCCTCTTCCTGTTTGTTAGCTGCCTTTACAAACTGTTCAGTAGCAAAACTAACAGCTGGATAGAAACTATTATATGCTTGGTCCATATAATCACCAGTCCAACGATTACGAGCCTTACATCTATTTTCAACAATACGACCATCTAATACTATATTAGCAGGATGGTCAATACCAATACCGACATAATTTTGATAAGGTTGTTTATAAAGAACTAACCAATCATCCTTTTCTGCTGTAAGAATAGCAGCAGGAGTAGCAGAAACAAAGATAGTTCTACTATTAGATCTAGATTTAACCATATTTTTAATTTGAAGAAGAAGCATAGTCACTGGAGGAAGGGAACTACCATCAGCTACTGGCTCTTCATCTAAAGTGTCTTCGTCATCAGATTCTATATTTTTTTTCTTACTTTGCTTTCTTTCATTAGCCTCAATTGTATTTCTGGATTTGTCCGCCTCGTCAATTACTACAGTCACTGGTAAATCTTCCAGCATATCTAGGATATCTTCTAGTTGTTTTAGATTATTAATTTCCATAAGCAAATGAATAATACGTTTTTTACCTACTGATTCTTTTAGAAACTTACCAAGTCTAATATCATCACGATAATTGACAATCTCAAAGCCAAGACTACGGGCTCTACTATTAGTCTGTGATGCTAGGCAGGTATTCTTATCACTAATAAAAACAATGGCAGATTCTTTATAGAAATGGCTAACTGTTTTAAGAACATCACTAGTTTTGCCACTTTGTACTGATTTGAATAAAATAATGCTGGTATAAGACTTATGCTCAATTAAAACATCTTTAACTTCCGTACTGTTGGAGAGCATTAGGAATTTACCCATTGTATTTCTCCTATTTGGCAGCAAACTTCCACATGCCATTGTTGTTAACTTCAGGTTTAGTATTGCTTGATGGATATGTAATAAATACATATCCACTAAACAATAATTCTAGTTAGCTATTTTATTACTTACTTGATTATATACTCGTCTCAATACTTGTTCACATACTTGAATTCTTACTTGAATTCTTACTTGAATTCTTACTTGATTACTTACTTGATTCCATGCTTGATTAAATACTTGATTAAATACTTGATTAAATACTTGATTAAATACTTGATTAAATACTTGATTCGTTACTTGGGTATATATTTGGTTATCTACTTGATTCCTTACCGATTTAAGCATTGTCTATAGCCTTGATGCTAGTCCACCATGCTAGACATTCTTCAACTTTATCATAAGCCAATGGACAAGTTAGATTGTATTCGCATTGGCCACATATCTTTTCAGCCAATTCATTATGTTCGTTAGTTGTTTGTTCTTTATTGTCACTCATATAATCTCCTTGTTTTGAGTTTGTTCTTAGTTAACTAGGGGATGTCCTTTATTCAGAGTTCCTAGTTGAATAAAAACAAATACTGGCCCAGGATAGTATGTTCCCAGGCCAGTATATTTTACTATTGTTCTATAATCTCTAGGTTTAGTCTCAACGTTGTGGTAGTTTTTATAAGTTGGCTTAACTACCAAACCATGGCATATATCTAACCCTGCATGTACCACCTCACAATTCCCTATATTACCCAGGCGATTAGGTAATATAGCTCAAGAAGATTGGAGTTGTATTCTTGGGGGATTTAGATATGCGGAAAATCCCCAACAACCGCTTAATTAACATGACATTGTTCATCTTTTCTCCTATTGGTGTGGGTGCCATTTTCGATAACAGCATTCCACAATTGCTCTAGCTCTTTCAAGCTAGGACAGTTAGAAGGAGACTCATGTTTAGACACAGGCTTGTATCCATAAACAAGAGTCAGTAAGAAAAAGTTGAGGGTTTATACGATACCCACAAACGTTTATTCCCCAGTCGCTTCACAGGTTTCCCTCCACATACTGGGGTACTTCTACTATGTGAGAGTTTGAGGCTATATAGTCCACCACTATGTAGACTATTAGTAGGATACTACTGGAATATAAACAACTCCCAGCAATATGCAGCTCACAACCAGACGTGAGGGTTATTCGATACCAAACTGACCCCCTAAAAATCAATTTAATACAGCCAAGCGTATTAAACTTGGCTGAATAAACTGATTGTATTTATTTGAGCTGTAATAGGCCTAGGAGACCTACTTGCCGTTCTTCATCTTACCGTGTGCCTTGATCTTTCCGGCCTTACTTTGCCCGGTCCTGGTCTTGTTCAGGCGGTCGGAAACGGTGAGTTTGTTCTTGTTCACCTTGTCGAACTTCTCAACCTTGACTTTGGCTTTGGCCATGATTACTTCTCCTTTTTGTTGTGTTGTTTCTTGTATATAGAGGGAGGATGTTGAGGTTTATTCGAAATGAACGGTATAACGGGTATCCTTGTGAGAGATGCCCTTGTTCATGCGCTTCTGTTTGTTGTTCTGGAGACGCTTGTACTGCTTTCGTGAACCTGCCTTATCCAGAGTGAGGAACTTCTCAGTGGTTGACATGTTTCTCTCCTTGTTAATAAATACCAGGAACTATTCCTGATAATATAAGATTATCTTGATGATAGTCTAGGAGTTAGCCAGACCACCACTAAAACAACTGATTATTTATTAATCTTCAGAGGCATAATCCTCCGTATTGTATTCGGGCTCCTGGTGAACAAGCTTGGCATCCTGGATACCGTAATCAAAACCATGGCACCAGAACGTGTACTCCCTGGTCGTCTTCTCGTAGGGATTGAGACGAAGCTTGAACTTCTTGTAGGTGTATCCGGCATAATACCCGGACGTGGCCGCTTCGATGATGGACCGAGGATAGCCCTTCAGCTGACGTGCCACCAGAGAAACATTGTCGATCTTCACAATGTTCTCACCTTCGATGTGGATGTTTTCAAGACCTTTCATGACGTTCTCCTATCTTTCTTGTGTTGTTGGAAATAAGTCTTAATCACTATGACTAAGACCAGTAAAAAGCCGGTACTAAAACTTATTGAGGAAGTGGATAGTAACAAGGCTAAGACTAAGGATACCCCATATACAGAAGGTACCCAGTCCCATGAACAAGATAGCATCCAGTAAAGAAATACCAGATTCTTTCTTGTCCATATCAACTATCTTGTTAGACACAATGAACTGACCATTATGTTTGGCCCATTCCTTGCATCTTTTGATTCCCTCATTGTCTGCGAGGGTAGAGAAGTGTGTACGCCCAGGATTTTCAGGCCTCCCACTAACTAAGGACATTATCTGTCCTTTCTTGATTATGTTGAGCATTGTATGATTCCTCCTATAGATAAAGAAACTGTTGTTGACAAATATGAGAGGGAGGTGTTAATGAGATACTAACATTTAACACTCAATCTCACATTTAGCAAAAACAGTAATAAATTATGGCATATATCTACCTTAGGGTATAATTTCTGCCCTTATTTTATTAACTACTTGATTATATACTTGATTAAACACTTGATTAAACACTTGATAGAATATTTGATTTCTTACTTGGGTATATATTTGGTTATCTACTTGATTCCATACTTGATTCTTTACTTGGGTATATATTTGGTTATCTACTTGAGTCCTTACTGATTTAAGCATTATTTATCCCCTTTGTTAGTTAATGAATTGTTTTAAGAATATCCTGTGCCATATTGATATTACTAGGAGGGGCAGGGTATTATTAAAGCAACTAATATAAATATACTATGGGCGAGAATCACAGTTCTATCAACTATCCTACACAAACACTCCATCTAATCTAGCCTATCTAACCCGTGTTAACTTGTGTTGACTTTATCTAACTTATTTAAATTTATCTAACCCGTGTTAACTTGTGTTAACTTGTGTTGACTTTATCTAACTTATTTAAATTTATCTAACCCGTGTTAACTTGTGCGGATTCTTGATAATATTTGTTTAAATTCTCCTAAATTTCTGTCAGGATTTGTCGATAATCTAATAATTAAGTATGTAGACCAAGATAGGAGACCTTGTAACATTCAAAGCTTTGTAAGACTCAATCGGTTCGTCCAGAGCATAAACACTAGAATAGGGACAATGGTTAAATAACTTCCTTTACAAATTATGTTGTATCTATACTATATAAAGTTCATTATACCCTGACGGATTATGACCGTCTTTAATTGTTTATGTTACTATTACAGGGTGGATAACAAACTAATTCAAACAAGAAAATTAGAATTACTCTTAATAAATATGAGGGGGGGAGTCTAAACCTCAGCCTCATATTTATTAAAAATAAAAAGGGTCTGTCACAAGATACCCTTTAGAGGGGCAAGCTTATGACAGACCCTTTTATATTGCCGTATTACTTGGCAGGCTTTTCGGAAGTGTTACGGAGCATGACGATATTGTCTTCATCCAGCCCGTTCTCCTGGAACTTCTTTTCCAGGAAGGTGATGTAGTCTTCCTTGGAAACTTCCTTGGCCTTGGCCTTGAGGGCGACCAGAGCATCGATCTCGTTCTGGATGTCTTTGATGACAGCAGAAGAAGGATCGTTGACGGTACGGATGTCAAGATACTTCCCAGACTTGCAGAACCGGCGCTTGACATCAGCTTCAGGATCAGCAGTAGATTTGTTCTTGTTCAGGTCGATGATGCGTTCCTGAATTTCCGACATGACCCCACGGAAAAACTCAGGAGTCTTCTCTTTGGGCTCCAGTTCGGCCTGTTCCTGATCGAGCTTTGCCTGCTGTTCCGTGATGTAAAGGCTCAGGCCAGGTGCAAGCTTCTTTTCGGAAAGCCTGATTAGCTTGTTGTAATCCATGTCTTCAACAGTCTCTCCGATGCTTTCCATGACGGAGAAGACATCAGAAAAGGAACGCTTGGACATGGTGACAGGGCCGACAGTTGCGGGAACCTTGGCCTTCTTTTCTTCACGGGTCCTGGGCTTTTCTTCCACGAATCCCACGAAGTTGAAAAAGACACTGGTGGAGCCTTTTTCCTTATCTGCGCTGGCCTCGGTCACGATGATGTTTTCGTGGACCAGGAAAGCTTCGTCATGCTCTGTCCCTGAGATAGCCAAGAATTTATAGGCCATGGTATTACTCCCATATAGAATACTACTGTGCTACATTCAAAGGTATGTAGCGAACCTATGTGTTTGTTGCCAGTGTACAAAATAAAAACCAGATAAGAAAATAACAAACTGGATTGATTAGCATTGGTTAGTCTTTGATAGACCTTCGTTGCTTTCCAGTTTGTTATTTGCCATCGGCTCATCATCATATATACCCGCAAATCTTACATGTCCATCCGATTATGGCATTATTTGTGCTTATACTTTAACCATTCATAATTAATCCTTCATACGAACTTATATTAAACACTCATATGAACTTATATAAACTAAACATATTAATCATTCATGAGAAACTTGGCATGTTTTATGCTTATAGTTAAATGGTTTATACTTATTGTTAGTATGAATTAGTATTAAACATTCATATAAACTTATACTAACAAGATATATTAGTTCATATTAACCTGCCATATTAACTCATATGTCTTGTTAGTATAAACCCATATAAAAGTGCCATATTTTCTCATATATATTATTCATGAAAAAGTTGGCACGATTTTTGCCCCGGCTTATATGAATGATATATCTTACATTATGAAACCTATGAATGGCTAATAGGTGATTGGCAATAAATATTCGTGTGATAAATTTTTTTCCAATTTTTTGAAATTATTTTTTTAGTTTTTCCAATTTTTTGAAATTGCTTTTCTAAATTTTTGAACTTGTTTTTCTAATTTTTCCTAAAATTTTCTAATTCTTTCTCTAATTCATTAACTTTATTTACTGCTATCACATAATTCATATACACTTTTCCAAGTATAATTAGTAGCTTTCTTTCTTGTGGTCAGAAACATCAACTGGTAAGGGCACAATCTCCATAAAATTATCCTAAAATATCTCAAATTTATTAATGGTTTGGTGGCCAGTCTTTATATAACCCTGCCAATATCTCTCAAATATTCTATTTCTTTGTCAGATATCTCAATTATCTCAAACTCATTCTTACAAATTTTAATATAATATTCAGAACCATATAAATTACAATAACCATTATTTAAGACATTAATAGCTTCTTCCATAGTTTTAAGACACATAAAATTATATGAATTATGAGTTAACGTGACATAACAAACAGAATCTTTTGGAGTTTCTGTTAATATAGGTCTAATATATTCTCCGGTTGGTATATGTAATATCTTATACATTCTTATCTTCTATCTCTATTATCTCAAATTCATTTTCACAAATATCAGTTATCCATGAAGGTTTATCATTAATACGAACTGTAATACCATTAAGTTTTCTAACATATTTTAGAATTCTAGCTAAACAATATTCAGCATCAAGTATATCAGGATAAGTTTGAACCATATATAAAGGAAAATCAGCAAATACAGGACTAGATAGTATACCAGAATAATAAGTACCGGTAGGAATATGTAATATTAAATATCTCATTTTATTTCTATTATCTCAAATTCATTTTCACAAGACACTTCAAAACAGCCCTGATTATTAATATAGATATATTGATTTTTTATACTGTTAGTTGTAAGCTCTTCAACCTTTCTGATATTAATCATATTGGCCGTATTTTTATCATTAGAAAATACGGCAATATTATACAAAAAAAATATCCGTTTCAGCATTATACCAAGTACCGGTTAATATATGAAAAATATAATACATCTAATCTCCTATATCTTTATTTCTATTATAGCCAATTCATTTTCTAATATCAGCATAGTCTCTAATGTATCATTAATAAGAAAATATGCCGGATTATTTTTACAGTAATTCAATATACTACTTATTTTAAATATACTATCTTTATTATTTTTAAACTCTTTACTATAGTCATACCTATCACTAAAAGTAGGAATATCTATAGCGCCCATAAATGTATAATAGCTACCTGTCGGAATATGTAATATCTTATACATTATTGTCTTCTATCCTCTTGTATTCTATCTCTATTACTTCAAATTCATCTCTATCTGGTATCCTATAACTATCCTCAAAACGTACTTCAGTATGTAACATATGAAGTAAATAGCTAGTAGCTTTCTCTAAAGTAATAAAGGAACTTGACAAACCAATATAGGAGGTAGTAAATATCAAATGACCAGCAAAACCTCTAACTTCTCCAATATAAGTTCCGCTTAATAAATGTAGTATTTTATATCTAATCCCATCTCTCATCTATTATTTCAAACTCATTAAAGTTAACATAGATTATATTAATAGTTTGTGTTTGTTTATAGTTTGGACTTATATTTATTTGTGATACCCCTAATAACTTTTTTAGGTCATTATAGGCGGATTCATAAGAGGTAAAATATTTAGCCCATTCAAAGTCTACAAATAAAAGTAAATGATTTATTACATGTGTAGAGCTATAATAAAATTGTCCTGATGGTATGTGTTTTATTTTATAATTCATATTAAGATATGGCATAGAAATAGAGAATGTTTTCATATTAATTTCCAGATATAACTTAATTTCTGGATTCTTTATAATAAAATACTAACTAATTTCTATTACCTCATAATTACTAGAAAACTCTGGGCATTGTATTGTTATCCAGCCAATCATACTTTCTGCCGTTTGCTTCCTAGAAAATATCCAACGCTCATGAATACTATTAGGAACATATTCTCCAGATATTACGTTAAGAATAACATATTGTTTAGCCATTTACTAAATTCCATGAATCCCTACTTATATTAATATCTACTTTAATTGCCTCATATTTATCTTCGCCATATAATAAATTAGCAAATGAAGCATATCTGTAAGCTGCTCTTTCTGTTTGCCAGTACCATTTAATACACACATCTGCTGGAACATATTGGCCCTCTAAAATACTCAGCACAGCATACATAATGTCTACCCCTTCTATCATCCACATATAGAATATCGGCAAAACCTCAATTAAATGTATGAGAGAACGCCTAGAACTAGCTGAAATTTTACTGTCTGAGTCTGGCAATAAACCTACTGCCAGGGTATGGTATTATAGAATGGATAATGAACCATTAGTTAAAAAGATTATAAAATTTCCTATTAACTATGCCGAAATAGAGGTCAGGAAATTTTTACGTAATAGTGGTATAACATATCCTATTACATTATGGCCAGGATTTAGTAAAGAACCTCCAATAATACATAAGAATATAACAGAAGATATAGAAATACTAGATGAAGAGACTAAATGGCCGGAAATTAATGAGGTATATGAAAGAATACCAAAACATGATATAGAAAATTGGTTTATTAGATTCACTAAGGGTGATAGATTTGGGATGAATTATAATGCCACTCAAAGAGGACATTTCGATCCAGTTGGTATATATGCCTATCCATTAAATTGGTTTTATAATAAAATGAAGGGTAGTTATTACGGAACTGATAGGCCAGGAGTTTATGTATTTAGAGTAGATTTAAATGCTCCTGGTGTTTATTTTGCTAATGCTATTCCTAATAACTTATTAAACTTATTAAAAGCAAGTTTATTACATTACGGTAAGACATTAAAAAACGGATACTATACTTCTGCCCTAGAAAGATGGTCCTTGAAGCCTTGGTATGAAAAACCCAGTTGGTTTAGAAACTTTACAGATGCTTGTAACGTAACCGATAATTTAATAACTCAAGGATATCTAACTAAATTATTATTAAATAATAATATACAGGCAATATATGATAATGGAGAAAGCATAATAAATTCAGCAGAGCCTCATCAGATGCTAGTACTAAATCCTAAACTCTGTACAAATCTTACAACGATAGTACTAAAACAACATAATAGTGAAGTAGAAAAAAGAGCAAAACAATTATTAAATGGAATAGTAGATAATAAGATAGATCTAAAAAGAATGAACCCTGAGAGTATTTTACTCCTATGTAAATATAATTTATTACATCCTAATATAGCTACAGATACAGTAATAACAAAAGCCATTGCTAAATATATAATAGAAACTAAAAAAGCTCCCAACGGGCTTTTGGATGGTATAGTAACATCTAATATAAGACTACTTCTAGCTATATTAATAAGAGAAATAGTAGCTAATAATAAATTCACAGTTAAGAATTATATAAACTCAGGGTTAGTGGAGCAGGATGATGGTGATTATATGTTAAAGGCTATACGTAAATATGGTATAGATAATATGCCATATGATAAACAAATAGAATTCAGTAAACTAAATGATATACTAGAGGTAAGGTAATTAATATACCCTCTCTGATATTTGTTTGGCTGGTTTTATATTAGTATAATTCCATATTTCCATCTCCCATTCGCCTGTCTGTAAATCTGTAAACTTTGTTATGACTGGCCATTGATTATAGGATGCTCCAGATATTACATTAGTCTCTACATTATTTACAATATACTTACTTACTATAACTTCTCCTGGTGTAATTGGAGGGTATGTGATAAGAATATTAGCAGTAAAGTGCTTAGCAGCTAACGTATTAGTTCCCCATTGCCAGTTAATACCCTTTATATGCTCTACCATGGTACTTGACCTCTATCTCTTATTCAGTATAATTTAATATCTTCACTTCCCATGTGCCATCTTGATTATCAGTAAAGGAAGCAGTATTAACAGTGGACAAATAGGCTGGGTAGTTCCTATAGGTTTGTCCAGATACAAAATTGGTATCTACTTGATTTAGTAGATACCTATCAATAGTCACATTTTCTGGTATATGTATTACTTCATGTTTTAATATATTACCATAGCAATATTTACCAGTTTGTGTGAAAGTTGATAAAAAATAACAAAAATCCTGATTATTAATCATACATTTAATTAGATTTTACATTAACCTTTATTTCCATTTCTATTACCTCAAACCTTTTACAATTATAATACCTATCACACCAATCAGCAGATAGTTTAGCCCATTCATAAGATTCAAAATAAAAAGGCATACCATTTAAGCTATGATAGACACCAGATACTACATCTAACACTAGCCAGCTTTTAACCATTAGTCTGTAACCTCTAATTCTATTACCTCAAACCTTTTACAATTATAATACCTATCACACCAATCAGCAGATTTATTAGCCCATTCATAAGATTCAAAATAAGCTGTCTCACCATTAGATAATTTGCTATATGTTCCATTTATTATACCCAGTACAACCCAACGTGTAGCCATTATTCTGTAACCTCTAAGATAGTAAAACGTTCAACTATATGTAATCTAAGAAGCCAACGTTCAGCAGCCTCATAGGTAATAAAAGCTAGAGGTTCATTACTGTTAACATTAGTAATATACTGACCGGTTATATTATCATGTAATAGATATTTAATCATACTCTTTATAGCTTTCTACAATAAGTATCCACTCTTCTAATAGCATCTTACATAATGCTAAATCATTATCTTTAATGGCCTTCTTCATATCAGCTACAAAGTTATAAGAAATATCGACATCTATATGCTTATACTCATGGTCATTGTTAGTCATTAGGAATTTCTTTCATATCATCTATTAGGGTTTGTATTAATGGCCGAATAATATTTATGTTATTATTATCTAAAGCATACTGTAGCATTATTTTAACTGCCATAGAGCCTTTAAAACTATATAAATAACTTACAGATTGGTCCCCAATAGACATAATAGTATCAGAACCCGTAAGCTTTGTAACATTTATCATACTTTTATCTATATTTAACATCTCAGCTAATTCATCTACACTCTTATCAGTATCCTCATACTGCTTAAAGGAATGCTTCACTATCTCATTAAGGTGTTGATTATCTTCTTCATTTAACATTAATACTCCATAATTTGATATAACTATTAGTAATTGTAAGAGTTAAAGAAATAAGGAATTACGAAGGAAAACTAAACTACAAACTCTTCATAAACCTTTATACTACTATCATATCTGTTATCACCACGCATTAGAAAAATATGATTTCCATAATCATCTAAAAATCCTGCTCCACTTAAGCCAATTACAGATAAATTCCATATCTTTATATTATACAAATTACCCTCAGTGGTAGCTACTTTGTCTATATCTTCATACTTAATAGATAAACTTATATTTCTCTCAGAATTAACCCATACCTTAGTTATCATATTAGTAATTAGAATTCCACTGACTTGGAACCGTTATGCTATCTATACTAGTACCGGGAGGTATTTCATAAACAGTAGAAGCTGCTGTTAATAAACCTGTACCATTAATTATTAAAATGGTAAAACCTAAGTTAGTCTTGAAGGATGCTCCAAAAAGATTTCTTTTATAAATATGACAATCCCTAACCTGATAAGATACTATATTATTATTAGAGTCTCTAACTACTAGAAATGGGTCATATTCAATAGTTAAATGAATATTTAGCGCATCATTTTTCCATTCACGAAGTAGCATATAATAACCTAATAAATCAAACGACACTTGAATCTTAAAACTAAATCACTAACATTCAATAAAATACCAGTATAGCTTCTTAATTTAGTCTCATAATAATACAAGGCATTCATTTTTTCAATATCTGTTAAACTGCTTTTTATATCCTCTAATTGTTTTTCAAAAGTCCTCTCTGCTTCGGTTTCTAACATGGAATAGGTATTACTGTTATATCTAAATATATACTCTTCTATTATTTGATTACTTAATACCTTACAGATGTCAAAGGCTTCCTTACACATTTACTTACCAGTAAAGTTTTTTAGTTTTTCATTATACTTCTTTATTGCCTCGGAACACATACCAGCAGCAGTATATCTAATTCGAGTAGTATCTGTTTTAAATGCCTTTTTTAGTTGTGTATTCATTTGTAAGAAAGTAAAATAGGCTTTCTCAAGTAATGTCTTTTCTGCTATAGAATCAATCTTAGTCTTAAAGTCATCTATGAATAACTTGTAGGAATCAAGTTTTGCTGTTGTTTTTTTATCTACCAAAGGAAAATCTCCATAAATAATCTATTTCTGACATTTCCACTAACTCATACTCCTCAGAATGTTTTAATGTTAGAATATACTTAGCTGCTATTTCTTTACTACCTATAAACCAGGGCCTAGTTTCAAATGAAAGGCCCATACATAGATAATCAGCAGTAAGATATTCCCCATTTATTACATCCAGGATTAATGCTCCAGGCTCTGTTAAACTTGGGTTATAGTGACTATCCATATTTCATCCTCTGCTTGATATGAAAAACTATAATTGGTAGTATCCATTGAGAATGTTTCACCTGGAAGTAATGTAGTAATTACATTTTTAACAAGATAAACCGTAAGAAGCCCAGGTTTACCATCTACCTTAGCCAGTTCAGTAGTCATCTTTATTATATTACCAGCAAAGGGCATTGTAGGATTAAAATCACAATAAGGAAGTTGTATAGACATTAGCGAAGATACTCCACACTCTCATAAACTGTCTGACTATTTCGTTTAATAATAGCAAAACGCTGGTCTGGTGTAGTTAATAAGGAACCAATAGGCAATTCTATATTGGTATTTACAGGCTCTACAACTAATCGTGTAGTTCTAGTAATATGGTTGTCTGGAGTTTGCTCATCTCTTATATCTATAATCTCACCTGACATAAACTTAAGAATGGTATTATCCGTATATTCTATTGTTTTTAACCCACTCTTCACAAAAGACTGCTTAGATTCTTGAATAATTTGCTTATAGGGTTCCTGATTTTTTTCTGCTTCTGCTATAAACATGTCAAGAAAAGTAGTAATATGAGTTATATCTTTTTCCTTAATGGCACGCTTAAGCTGGTCCATACTTACTTTATTTATAGTAATGTTTCCAACACGATAAATAACAGATTGGTCATATGAACCGGATTGAACATCTATCTCAGGTTTAATTTCCCACTCAGCGGGCTGGGTGGCGAAAACAACATTTTCTGCCGTATTTATTACTGTATCTAACTTTAACTTCTTCTGGCCTTCTCTCATTTAAGCTCTGGTTCTCCTTTATACTATATATTATCGGTATACTCTCAGAGTTATTAAGTAAAGTAGGTAAAATAATATTTATACTATTTGAAGCTTCCATAGATTACGTTCATCAGTATCCTTTGAATGTAGTCTGGTAATTATTATTTCTCCCATAGTATCATTATCCTTTAGATTAGTCTTTACATTTTTAAGAGTTATAAACTGAGTCTTTCCTATATGTGATGAAGTAATAACAGTACCCTTAATAAATTTACCATATAGTCTATATTCTATGACATCAGCGGAATTTACATTTTCTAGTTTTGGATTTCTTAAAGCCTTGGTCATTTATAACTCCTTTATTATGATTAATTCTATATTCCGCATCCGTCCCAAATTTCTAAGATAATATGTCTATTATTATACACTTTTAGTTTTATTGAAGTAAGATTTCATACTAGTTATCTCCTCTTATATGTAAATCGGCATTAACTGAAACAACACAAAACTCATTAATAGTAAATACTTCTAATTGTCCATAAGAGTTATACATATATGTCTTATCAGCCAAAAATTTAGCTAGTGCCCTATTTGCTGACCACTTAAAACGAAACTGAAATGGAGGATATGTATAACGAAAACTATAAGGCTCCTGTACCTTTATAGAAACCCAAGAACCCGTTGGTATATGTAAAATTCTATACTTAAGCATTTCACCTCCTACATGTAATGCCTAACTACATTATCGGACTATATAGTAAATTTATTAGCTTCTGCCTGTTCTTTTTTAGGAGTCTCTATTACTAGCAAAAGGGTATCTTTAGCTATTCTAACACAAGAGATATAAATGTCAGAAGTCTTATAATAATTTACTAACGCTAAAATAAGAATCTGAAACTCAATCGAAAAATCATCAGTATATTTAGCATCTTTTAGAGTAAGTTCTACTGATTTACTTTCTGCTAATTTTTCATTTATTTGCTTAACTAGTGAGTCAAATGCTGGCTTCATTTCTTTTGTTAAAGCCTCCATTTCTTGTTTAGTATAGGCATGAGATTTTTCAGGTATATTTACATGAGAAGGCTCATTAATAGAAATTAATGTAAATATAGGTAAAATTAAAGCTAATGTTATATTTAATAGCATAATAGTGTCCTTAAAAGAAGATATAACTTACAAGTAATCATTAACACTATAAGCTATATTACATTTAATTATACATAAAGCATACTAACTAAAGGCCATTTTTAGCTCTTTTACCTTATTTAGTAACTCATCTCGTTCTTTATATACCTCCAATATATCCAATATATTAGGACCTTTACCAAATAAAATACCTACTAAATCACCATCCTCATTATGAAATTCTGTCTTATTATCATCATCTAATGAATTTAGTTCATGATATAATCTTGAGTAATACTCGGCATTTTCTTTTTCTTCTTCATACAACTGTTTATAACGAAAAGCCTCAGCTTTAAACTCCTCTAAAAGAGCATTAGATTTAGTTAGTTTATCATTGAATAAATCAACTAACTTCTCTATTGTTACCGAATCTTCCATTTTAGCCTCCCTAGTTAAAAACTTCTTACAGTAAGTATTATCGGCAAAAACAAAAACACCTCAAATTTTTATGAGGTGTTTTTTACGTCTTCTGGTAGGTGTGTTATTTAATATCTATTACTTTTAGTTGCTTCTCTTCTGGTACAAGCTGTTCTAAATCTATAGTCAATATACCTTCAGTAAATACTGCCTTATTAACTTTAATATTTTCAGCTAATTGAAAAGAGCGCTTAAATTGCTTTCCTGTAATTCCTCTATGTACTTCATAAACCGATTCATCATGTTCTGATTTATGATGCCTACCCTCAAAGCAAGCAGTTTCATATAAATTAGAAGGACTATTTAGAGATATGACAGATAACACTCCATCTTTTAAAGTTATCTCTATATCCTTTTTAAGATATCCAGCCAATGCTAGTTCTATCTTAAAATTATTATCTCCTATACGATAAATATTGTACGGAGGAAATGCTTGTGTGTTAGATGTTTCAAATAGCCTGGAAAATAAAGTATCCATACCAATTGATAACTCTTTGTATTGATTCATATCCATGTTATACCCCTTTAAGGCAGTTATTGAACCCTTTCGGCGTTCAGTTATTAATAAGAGTCTATACCAGAAGACCTCTTAAAATTAATTCATTAAACATAACATTTCTAAAATCTCATCTTCATAGGCAATAAAATAATTTTCTAGTATTATTTGGTTATTAGTCTCATTAGTAGAGACTAAAGTTGCCCTCAAGAATATATCAGAGAGAATCCTATCATAATTATCTAGTTGTACATTATATGAAGTAGTATTTATTCTCTTATGTAGTCTCTTTAATAGAACAGTGGCTTCATTTGAATAAACTCTACTAATATCTAAAAGAATCTCTGCTTTACATGAGATACTATATCTAAAAGAACTACTAACATGCTCAAAAGAACTACGCATGTTTACCTAACACTTCCCAAATAGATGAAAATATATTCCTATTAAAGGCTCTTACAATTAATAATAAACTAGACAATACAGAGGAAAGTTGTAGCATATATTCTGTATAATAGGCATGATTAACTAATATTATACTAAAACAAAACAATAACCATATAAAATACCTAGGAAAAAATATCTTTAAAATATAATCCTCTAACGTTCGTTTTCCATCAGATAAAAGAAAAATACGAGTATATAGACTATTATTTTTTAATTTATATCTCAAAAAGAGAGTTAAAATACCCTCTACTAATAAACCACCAAGCAGTAAAAAAGTAAGGGCTGTTATATAGAAGAGCATTCAACCAAATCTCCTCTATATATTATCGGTTAGTAGTCCAGAGAAAATGAGACAGTTTGTGAAATAGTTTGGCCAGTAGACTTCATTTGAAGAACAAGCTCAAATATTCGTGTATTTTGTGAAGTGGCTGCTGTTATTTGCGTAACAGTTACACGTGGCTCCCAGGTTGCAATATCAGATATAATGGCATCAGCTACCAAACTCTGTGTTGTATCATTAATTGGTTGAAATATTAAATCCTGAGCTGAACTGCCAAAGGAAGGATTTCCTGGCATACAACCTTTTTTAGAATTTAATAAAACATAAATAGAATCTGTTATCAAATCTAAATCAGTTTCCATGGCAAAAAAACCAGAAGAACTTTTTCTTGGCGGAAATGCTATACCAGAAAATGTAGAAGTTGTAGGAGTTGTTGGTGTATTTATTTTATAGCTCATTTTAAAATTCCTTTATTATATCAGGTAATTAGATTATTTTATTTAGTACATTTTCTATATTTAATTAAGTATAGGAAATTATTACTCAACTATTACGAATATCCGATAATCTTATAGGAAGTAATTATAGGGGTTATAGTAAATTAACTATATGAAATCATTTAATTCCACTATGTTCATAAAACCAATAAACATAACTGAAATGTCATTAGGTATATCTAATGATTTGTGGAAGTCATTAGAGAATCACATAGGAGATAGTGAAGAATGGTTTAATAAATTAATAAAAACATCTAAGTGGTCTTCACAGATTTCCGATGCTACCTTAGAAGCTATTATAAAGAATTATTTTTTTACTTTACTAGAAAGAAATAATATAAATTTAATAGATTTGAAATGTAATTTCTACAAGACCGACGAAGCTGATAGTATTTATGGTAAATGTTCTTATAATTTACTAAATTCTTCTAATAAATTAAAGCATATAAAAGAAATAAAGGCTAAGATAGATATATATATGTTTAGGCTATTAGAAGTTAACTCAAAAGATGCTATAAAAATATTATACCATGAACTAATTCATTGTGAAGAACTTACCAAAGCCTTAATAAACATAGGCACTGATAAAATGTTTAATACTATTCCACAATTTGAATGGGTAAGCGCTGACTTAGTAATAAATAAAAAAGAAAATAAAACAGAAGAAGACTATATAAATGATATCTCAGAAATAAATGCTTATGCCGGAGAATTAGCCCTACAACTATACTATAAATATAAACTTGAATTTAAAGATAGAACCACTAAAGAACAGGACTATTTTATAAGAACTAAAATAATTCCAAATATAAAAAATGAATTTTCAAATAGCATACAAGTAAATTATATTAACAAATTAATAAAAAGCAATAAATTTTATATAGCGTTAATTAAACAGCTTTCTATATTAGCTTCTCATGTGGCAATAAATGAATAACACAGTATATGCCCTATTACATATTCCAACAGCAGAATACGTAACAGTAGACTACAAGACGGCATTATGTGAAGACATACCTGCTGCCAATAAGCTACTATCTATAATGGTTTGTGATACCACTTATTATTGGGGACATCCTAGAACAGACTTTAGGATAGGTAAGATATCATTAAAGGAATACGAAATTCCACCAGATAGCTTAGAATTTGATATTGTGGCTATTCCTAAAAATGTCTTAAATGAGGAATCTTATAATCATATATTAAGCATAGGCTTTTATTATTGTAGTAAAACTATAGCCAGTATCATATAAATTATAGAGGTATTACAGAAATTTTTAAAGCCAGTTTTAAGGGTACATTGATTCTTTTTTTATTTCCCTGAGAATATATATCTAACACAATACCCCGTTCTTTTATACCCTTAACTCTAACTCTTGCTCCTAGTTCAAGTTCCAAAGAAGTAAGTTCTTCCTTTGAAAAAGTATCTGTATCTAAAGCTTTAATAATACCTAATGAATTTTTTGGAAGTGCTGAAAGTAATATCATATATTTAATTAGCTTATTTTAGGATATTTATGTATCAAATACTTCATATACCAAGTGGATGCTATGTAAAGTATAATGCTTATGAATTATATGATGCTTACAGACCAGGAGTTATCCTAAATAGCAGCAAAAATAAAACTGCTCCAGTAGTGTGTTCTACGGAGCAGGAGGCTAAGCAAGTAATAACTAATATCTTATTAATACTATCAGAAGCCTTAGATATTGAATTTGAAATTATTAAATTATATTAGACTCTATAAGATTTCTAATCATGATATAGGTATATCCTTCTATATCGTTTATGGCTTGATTTAAAGCACAATAATCAATAACTAAATCAACAAAAGGAAGGACATTAGTTCCTGCTACTGTTATATTAGTAAGTAAATCTATTAATCCTTTTTTAGATTTATCAAATGTCTGTAAAGCCTTTAAAATATATGTTTTATCATTTAAAAAAGATAAATAGCTATATTCAGGAGAAAAATATGGTTGGATATCAGGCAAAACTGATTTATTAACTAAATAAACTTCAGAAGACATACACTCTAATAACGCAGAAGCCTTAGAGAAAGCAGAAGTTGTTTTTGGATTTGTTGATAAATTATATACATAATTTGGAACATGTATAGCAGGAGTTAGACCTAGTTTAAGATTTTTTTTAAAACTTAAAAGTTTATTAGTAAAATCTAAAAATTTATAATTAACCAATGGCAAAAGTCTGGCTTTTAAAGAAGAAAAATAATCCTCTTTATTTTTTTTAATTGCCAATGAATCATCTAGTAAGGCATCTATATTAGATACCGGAGTTTCTGCTCTACATATGGCTGAGAGTTCTAATCTATTATAACACATATCATAAGCAACAACAGCTAAACCCCTTCCTAAAGTATAAAATTCAAGTAAACTAGAAGCATTTATAAGTTCATCTGATAAATCATTCTCAACAAGAGTAAAATAATTGGAAGAAAGTAAATTATAAGTTATGGAATAAGAATTTTCTATAGAATATAGATAATCTTTTACTATTTCCTTTGAAAAAGAAAAGGACAGCATTTCTTCATATGAGATATCAGAAAGATTTCTTGCGCCATAAGAAATAGGACCATAGGCAGTAGGGCTGAAGCTACCTGGACCATAGATGGTGGGTCTGGCACCAAGAGTATTAAGACTATTTGTATAATTTACTACGGTAGAGGTATTTGCGAAGCCATTAGCAAAATAAGGTGATGACATATTTACTCCTCATTAATAATATCGGCCTAAGTACAATTAAGTTTAGTCCAAGAAGGGTATAATAGATATGTCATTCATTACAAACTGGAATGGGGATGTTATACAGACTCCAGTATCTTCTGCTTTATGGAGTAATAAAGGAGGTATATTTACACCGGCTAATAGTTATTCAACTTATTATCCACTACCTTCTGCTTATAGAACAGCAATTCCAATTGTTGGAACATATACTATACCACCACAGTTTGAAAATAGAGCAGACTTAATAGCCAACGCAGTGTATGGCTCAGAAGATTATTGGTGGTTAGTATTTTGGTTTAATGGTATTGTAGATCCATTTTCTACACTTACTGCTGGAACTACTTTATTATTAGCTGATATTACTACAGTAAATTCCACATTAGGATAATAAATGGCTGACAGAGAACAGCAAAAATATATGGAATATCTTTCCAAAGGTATTTCAGGTAATGTTACCAGAGGACTTGTGGTTGATGTAAATGACCCATTACAGTCTGGAAGAGTGCGTGTATGGATTCCATTACATCATGGTGGTATGGTTAAAAATGACCCAATATCTTTTGATGCCTCAGTATCTGGTAAAGCGGTATCAAGACTAGGAAATTTAGCAAGTAGTGATTCAATAACATGTCTTCCTTGGGCTCCTGTAATGAGCAATAATTGGGGTCCAGTAGTAGATTTACAATCAGGTACAGTTGCTTCTGTATTTGGTGTATATAATATACCTAAAATTGGTACTGAGGTATTTTTAATATTCGAAGATGACGACCCTAATCATCCTATTGTTCTTGGAGCAGTTTATCATCAATCAGACTTAGTTCCATCACAAAGAAAAACTCCCTTAATAGAAATAACTCCAGGAACTACTATAGCTACTACTCCAAATTTAGATTATAGTGGAACAGTATCTCAAAATTATTTAATACAAAGCCAAAATGGGTCCTCACTTTTATTAAGTGACACTGTTGGACAAGAAGAAATATATGTTGGAGGCTCCATTGGGTTTTTTACTACTGCCGAAACTGGTGATTATAGCACTCAATATCAGACATTTAGTTCCAATTATCCAAATTTTCCTACTACACAATCTGCTCCATATAGAGTTAGAAACTCTCTTATAAATACTTCAAATCCTCTTATAAATGTAAATTTATTACAGCCAACAACTGCTCCAACTACCTCATTAGTAACTTCGCTAGGAACCACTACAACTACCACAGCGAACACTCAAGCTACTACTACCTCAACTACCTCTGGAACCATAACTAAACAATTACCCTTTGGTCAAAATATATCTCCCCTTTTACCTGGATCTGCCTCTACTGATGGTAAGGCTTTCTACGCAAAAAGAGCAAATGGAGAGGTACATTTAGGAGTAGATATTCGATTTGCTACCTCTGACCATACTACTCCATTACTTGCCCCTATAAATGGAACTGTAGTATTAGCACAATTAAGCTCAAGTGCTGGAAATTGGATAATATTTTTAGGGGCTGATGGATATTGTCATACTTTTTGCCACCTAAGTGTTATAAGCTGTTCTGTAGGACAATCTTATCAAATAGGAGCTGTATTAGGACATACTGGAGGTCAGCCTGGAACAGCAGGCGCAGGTAATACAACAGGACCGCATCTACATTGGGAAGTATGGAATCCCTCTGGTGCTACTACCAATTCTGCTATAATTAATGTAAGAAATGTAGCAAGAAAACCAAGTAATGTAGCTGGTCAAACTGGATATTACCCAAAATCAAATGGAGTTTTAATATTTGAAGATGGAGTAAAGACATGGCTAGGAAAACAAGTAACAGGTGTTAATACACAAGCCATGTTAGGAGCTACACAAATAGACTCTTATGTTCAGATGTACAATACAGCTACTGATTATACCCACGATAAGCCTATTGGTTTAGAAGTGTCGTTAAATCCTGGGGCAGAACAAATATTTATAAGGCACTCTTCTGGTGCGTTTTTAGGGTTTGATCCAGATGGCAATTTTAAACTGTATACGCCAGGATCAGCTGACTTTAAAATAAATAGAAATTTAGTATTTGATGTGCTAGGTGGTATTTTTAATTCCTGTATGGCCATGTATACTAGAGCAAGAGAGGTAATAAAATTCTTATCTGGAGGAAGAGCAATGGAAACATATCATATTAATGCTTTTACAGACTTTCCTACCGATAAAAATAGTTCCAATATCTTATCTAAGTATAATCTACCAAAAATATTTTCCAGAATAGACCTATTCAGAAAAAATGATATGAATGATGCTATAACTCAAAGTTCTTCTAATGTATATTATACATTAGCTACTGGATTTTTAGGTAAATCAGCATCAGCTATACAAACAGATGGATATGCGGCACAACCTGACCAGGATGCTATTAACCAAATTAACTTTAATTTTTCTTTGGATGATGGTTATATAAATAAGAGCTGGTCAACCTATATTAAAAGCAATAACAATCCTATAGCTTCTCATATAACACCTAAGATACTTAAGGCAATGCTTCTTCTTGCTTGTAAAGGAAACCCAAGTCCAGCATCAAATGACGGATTATCTGGAGTATTTCAATTAGCTTCCATAGCAGCAACCACAATAAAGGGTAATTCAGCTTCCCTAACGTCTTATCTAAGTCCACAAGACAATATAGATTTAGCAGTACAATTTATAAACAGTAGAGCTAATGCTATGTATACTTTTTTAGGCACTAAAGTAATATATTCTGATGATTCTAGTGGAGTAATTGGAGGCAAAGAATATGCTATGAGAGCTGTCTTAATGGATTATTTGTATTGTATGTATACTAACACAGTTTCTACAGATATAGAATATTTGTATCAAGCAGTAGTAAATGGTGGTGGCTTTGGTTATCCCGCCCTAGAACAAAATTTTGCTACTTCTGCCTTATTAGCAGATGCCAGCACTTATAAAAATGCCGTAAATTGTTATGGGGCAACTATTATAGCAATTACTAATAGTTCGGCTTTTAGTATATAGGAATTAAGTATATGGATATGACACTAAAACAACTAATAAAACATATACTAACTGAGGAAGTAGTAGACCCAGAGCAGGAAAATATAGTAGATATTTTGGCTAGATTTAAAAAAGAAGCCGAAGATGAGACTACTGTAGCTAACGAAGAGGAAGAGCAGTCTAAATTAGCAAAAGAAGCAAATGATAATAAAGTAGAGGAAGCCTTTGGAAATGAGTCAGTAATCTCTAAAGAGTCTCAGGAGATAGAAAAACCAAATACAAAAATAATAATTCCAATAATATCTTTATATAACAATATAAAAAACTCTGGTATAGATTCTATGTCTCTTTTAGCTAAAGGTTCTGAAAATACAGTAGAGGAAGTATCAAAGACAATAGCAAAGTCAATAGTTGAATATAGAAAAAATCCAAATATACAGCGTAAACTACAACAAGCTTTTGAACAAGGAATAAAACCAAATCCAAGCAATTATTTAAATGAAGAGCAACTAATAAGTAATTTAAAAGTATCCCTAATACGCTGTAAACTATACTTCTGGACTGCTCTTAATATTTACAGAGAACCAGAAGTATTTGTAAAGTCATCTTCAAAAGAGCAAAAAGAAGCAGAAAAATCAGGAATAGTTTCTGCTGATTCAGGAGATAATATAAAAACAAGCTATCCAAGCTTAAACTATTCCAAAATTTTTACTGAATTAATGAATCCTTCTGATAAAGAGCTAGACAGTGTTTATTATATGTTTAGAGAGTTGGCTTCTAATCAGTATAGTAATGATATATCTGAACTACAAAAAATAATATTATCCAAAAATGATTTACTGACTAAATTTCTATCTAAAAAAATAAAACTTCAACAGGCTTCCTCAATACAAAATACAATTAAGGAGGCTATACAAAGACCTTCTTTTGATTATAATAACATAAAAAAGGCTGCTGATAGAATTAAAAAAGAGCAAGAATTACAAGGAAGAGAAGTAGCCAAGTCAGAAACACCAATAGGAAGTGTTGATGTGGAAAAGCCCTCCAACTATACTGGAGATGCTGTTTCTAAAACTGATGAGCTTAGAAATAAGTTATTTGACAGATACTTCAATACTCTTATATCAGAATATTTTTATGCCACTACAGAAAATATAAGTAAAATTGATGAAAGAATTTACGAAAAATTAGCCAACCCTATATCACTAAATTTATTTTTTAAGGGAAGAAGATTATCAGGTCAAAAATATGAAACCAAAGGTCTAGACACTACTTCTTCAAAAGATAAAAATATAATTCTAAGAAATGCTACTACTAGTATAGAGGACATAGAAACTACAGAATCAGCAACTATAACAAATAAAGAAGCCTATCTTCTTAATAATAAAAATTTATTTCATGAGTATTTTAATTCTACAAACTATACAAGTTGTGTAGGAGAGTTTTTAGAGAAATGGTCTAAACAATCAGATAAATTTTTAGTTAAAATATTTGATAAACAAAGTAATAATCTAGTAGATATTAATTTATTAGAATATTTATATAAACAGTCTAGTCATTATTTACCCACTAGTGGAACAGCTATTACTGAATTACAGATAGATATTTTATCCTGTGCTAGGCATTTAATAACTTTGGATGGTGAACCTGCTAACGTTTCAGAATCAAATTTTAGTGAATTTTATTCAGAGTTATATGGACTAGTAGTGTCTAAATATAAATTGCAGGAATTTACCTTTGCTGGAACTAATAATACAACAAAGGAAGCTGCTAGGCAAGCTTTTGGATTAGAAGAAATGGGAACAATAGAAACCTCAAATGAGCGCTCTTTTGGTAGATGGGCGGAAAAGGGCACATTTAAAGATAGACTATTAATAAAAATTAATAGTATAACTGATCCAGCTTTTGAGAATATAAAAGAAAATGTAATAGAGCAATTAGAAACTATTACAGACCATGGAAAAATTTTAGATATTTCCATAAGACTTATTGGAGAAGTAGCTACAGAAAACTTATTACGTGGGTCTTCAGATGAAAAACTTTATAGGGTAGCAAATAAATCAGAGTTGACCGTCCTATCCAAAGAATTAGCCAAGAAATTAGATGGGATAATGGTATTAGATCCAGTTAATACTTCTGATATTACTACATATATAATAACCCAAAATTTTAAGATAGGTAAAAAAGAACTTCTTAATTGGCTACTTACTTCTGACATAGCTTCTTGTGAAAAATTAAAAACTGAAATTACTCAGACTCCTAAATTTAAAGCATTAGCTCCAAGAAAAGTAGCTAGCCAAACAGCCATTATAGCCTCATTTGATGCTTTAATTCTAGAAAAAAAGAAAGCTGCCGGATTAACTGAAAGCTTAGAGCAGGAACAGAGAGTAAGTGATATATTAAGACAAGCAGCTATTAAAGCTTTTGCTACTTCTTTAATTCCTAATTTACAATTTATAGGAAAAGAGCTTAATAAATTTGGAAGATTTTTAATAAATCTATCACAGTATCCAGAATATTATATCGATACAATAAAAAAGACAGAAGAATCTGCCCGTAAATTTAGATCTGCGCTAAGAAATTTCTTACTGCCTATAAGTAGAATAAAACAACTAGTAGAAATTTATGAAGAAATAAAAGATGTAATGGAAGAGGAATTATCACCATTAGATAATCCAGTATTTAAAAATAATTTTTCTAGGATAAAAAGTTGGTTACTGGAATTTTTTAAGATGGATAATAATTTAAAGGTAAAAATGGCAATAAAAATAGCTGAAGAAGAGAATGATTGGAAACCTCTTAAACAGCTATTATATGATAATTGGGATGTAATAGTCAAAAGATTAAGCGATTCTAATGGCAATCTTACTTCAATAGGAAAACTTATATCAGGATTAATATTTAAATCAGCAGCATATGCTAAACCATATAAGTCAACTACAGGTTCTGAAGAAGAAGACCTAAAAAATCAAGAACTACTAAAAAAAGCAGGAGTTAAACTCAAGAGCTCAAGATTTGCTTCTCTATAGTTTAGCGTTAGATACTAGGATAGCTCTTAAATACTCCTCTACAGTATCTGTAGAAAGCTTTTTCATAAATAATTTTCTAGAAGACATAAAACCCATAGTTATAGTAGCATAAAATACATGCTTAGTAGCCTTTAAAAATAGAAACTCATATAAGAAATAATGTAACTGATATTTAAGAGAATATAAAAAACTGAGCATTCTAAAAAAAGATACATTCTTATAATCATGTAAAAGCATAAGACAAGGAAGAGCCTTAGCAGTAGAAAGAGCTCTATCCTCATCACATTTAGACATAGCTAGCTCTAAATGGAAAGATGGAACATACACAGTATTTTTATAAACACAATACTGACCTCTACTAGCTAATCTTACAAACCAAGGAGCCTGAGATAACATTTCAAAGGGAGATGTATCCTCCTTTGTTGATGCTTTCACTACATCTATGACATAAGGCAAAGCGTAAAGTTGCTTATTTAAAAAACGCATTATACACCACTACTACCAAAACCCTTAGCCTTTCTTGATCTAACACTCTCTTCATTCTTAAAATCATCAAGATTAATTTCAGCTATCTCACAAGGCCTTACTTCTTCAATTGAGAATTGACATATGGCTGTTCCAGAATCTATAATTTGAGCAGTATCTGATGTATTAAGTAGTAAAACCTTCAAACGACCTGTATAGGCTTGGTCAATAACTCCAGCAGATACTTTTATGCCTTTTCTATAAGCAAGTCCAGAGCGTTCATGAAACTTAATCCAACAATGTTCTGGAATAATACAAGAAAGTTCTGTATCAACTAAAACCTGTTCATGTGAGGGGATGAACAAAGGCTCTTTATTAAGTGGGTAATATAAATCAAAGCAAGCATCAGTAGGATAATTCTTCTTTGGAAGAATAGCATTATTACTTGCTTTTAAGAACTTAAGTGTAATTGGTCTCATCAGACTCCTTAATTAAGTGTATGATACAACTAAATTTTAATCTATTTCCTTTGTCTACAAATAAGCTATACGTAAACATTCCTGGCCAAAAAAGGCGTTTTGTATCTACTGAAGGTAAAAAATTCAAAGCCACAATAGAAGAAGAAGTAAAGAAAGGTCTAAGTAATAAAGAAACCCTACTTTATTTATCGTCATTAATAGGAAAAAAATTAACAGTTCTTATAGAAGTAACCTCTGATAAATGGTTCTTAAAAGATAAAAAAACTATAAGAATGCTTGATATAGAAAACACAGCTAAAGCACTTTTGGACTCTATCTTTACAGCCTATAAAGATAGTAATTTAGAGTTAGATGATAAACAGATATTCGAACTTAAATTAAGTAAAAAAGTTGGACTGACAGATTCTACACTTGTTCAAATTTCTGAATTGCTGTAGATATAGTAGAAGTCTCAGTAGCACCATCTTTTATAACCTGTATAGCATATCCAGGTTTAGTCTTAACTAATTCATCATGAGATATTAGGATTATCTGATATTCGTGAGATAATGAATCTACTACTTTTAAGACAGCCAATTTACTTGCTTCTGAGAGACCATCTAAGGCTTCATCTAATACTAAAACAGACATATTAAATCCAGCAGTTTTAAGTAGTGATAGAAGAGATAAAGTCATTGAAATCTCAAGTCTACCCTTCTCACCAGTAGAGAACATTCCTGAGTTTCTTCCATTAATAGTAAAATCTAATGTAGGGTTATCCTTTTCGTCATTTATAAAGAACTTAACTTGCATAGGTTTTTCATATACAATAGTAGCATATTGACTGGCTAAAGCATTAAGAACATTTATTTCTTCTTTAATATAACTTAATCTTAAACCATTTTTAGAAACTATTTGTTTCCATGCCACGTTAATTTTTAACTGTTTTTCATGTTCTTTTAGAGAGGCTCTAAGTTCAATTAACTCTTTCTTTAATTTTAATAATAGTTCTTCGTTAAAGGCAGAAGAGGCTAACTCAAGACTTTCTTTATTGTTTGATAAGGCTCTTTCCAAAGCTATTAAATTTGTCTGAACAAAGGACAACGAAGACGATAACTTAGTAGCAGTCTTTTCCATTTGGTCTTTTAGGGCTTTTATTTTATCTATTTTAGATAGCTTTTCTATTAATTTTATAGATACTTCAGAAATTCGCACATTAAGAGTGGTTAACTCATCATCATAATGATGCTTTACTGCTTCTTTTGAATGCTCTGTTAATGAGGATTTACAAATAGAGCACTCTAAATTGCCTTGTTTATTAGTTTTAAAAGACTTTAAAACTGCCTTTTTCTTTATTTCTAAACCAGATTTCATAACCTCTATAGAACGTTTCTCTGCTGATAAATCGCTATATTCTAAGCTAAAGGGTTCCAGTTTGGTATTACATTCAGAAATAAGGGCTCTAGTATTATACAATTTTTCAGATATAGTGTGTTCTTGTTTCTGATAGCCTTGAATCTCTTCCTCATGTTCCTTTATACTGCTTTTTATAGTTTCTATATTAGAGCAATATATTTCTTTTTTAGTAGCTTCAGCAATGTATAAGTTATTTTTATCTGTTATTAAATAGTTTATGGAAGAAATAGATTCCTCACTACTTTTAATAGCTGTATTTATCTTTTTCACAACAGACTCTATACGTTTTACGGCCAAAGACTGCTCAAGTCGTTCAAATCTTTCTGAGGGCCTAAGTTTAGTAAATCCTGGAAGCATTACAGAGAAGATGGTGGAGAGGAAATTAGTATGGTCTATCCCTACTATGGCCCGAATAGCCTCATCAATTCTAGTAATTGTCATGTCTTGCGATATACAAACACCATTCTTCCATAATTTTGCTTTATTTACCTCAGAATTGGGTCTTTTCCAGCGTTCAACCTTAATTAGATTATTATTTTCATCTATTATTTCTAATCCCACATAAATACCACCATTTTGATTATTTTTAGAGATATAATCTGAGATATAAGAGCTTCTAATGCCCTTTCCAAATAACGCTAAGCTTATTCCATCAATAAGTAAGGATTTTCCAGCTCCATTACTCTGTAAGGAACTACTCAAATAAGAACCAAATACCAGATTAATACAATCCCTAGAAAACTCCACAGTATTACGAGTCTGAAACACTACAAAATTCTCAAGCGTTAGGCTTTTAAGTTTAAATGCCATTATAGATTCACCATAAAATGCTCTCCAACTGTTTTAAACTCTTCTAAACTCACTCCTTCTGGTAGATATAATCCAGCATTATTCAAAATATACTCCTTTAAGCTAGATGAGTTTCTTTTTTCTATGTTTAATATACTAATTTGAGTTTCATTTTCTTCATTATTCTTAGTTAATAGTTCAAAACCCTTAGTAGAACCCAATAACTTAGTTATTTCTATTACATTTTCTGGTGAAGTATATACTCTATAGTAAGCATTACTATTCAAAGTCTCTAAATTAAGCATTAAATTGGTATCTATAGTAGTTATAAACTCAGGAGAATATGGATTTTCTATAAATTCCAGAGAATTTTTGTCTGTATCTAAGATCCAGCAACCCTTTTTACCTGTTTCATTAAATTTTTTGTTTAGTAAAGTTCCTAAATACACTACTTTAGCATTTAAATCTGTTGTAGGAACATGAAAATGTCCAGTAAATACTCTATCAAAAAAGTTAAGGTTGATTTTAGATAAATCTACAGCATCTGGGTCAACTGAGATAGTTTTAGTGTCCCAAAAATGCCCAAAGAAATACTTTTTACCAGGACAATCATACTTCTTCTCAAACTCAGTAAAAGCTGAATAGATATCTGTTGTCTCTCTTAAATAAGGTAAGAAAAACAACCTGGCATCTTGTGTATCTATAAAAGAAGGCTTTGAAAATATATTAATTATAGGATTAAAAAGGTCTAAAATATTATGATTACTAGAAATCATATCATGGTTTCCTATAAGCCAGTAATTTCTAGGAAAAGCAGACTTAACTCGCTTAAAAAGCTCTGCTATGGCCAATCCTTCTCTAGTATGAAGGCGTTCTGCCACATCAAAAGTATCTCCTGAAGAGATAAAACTCTCAGCATGGTGCTCTTTTCCTACCTTTATAACCCAATCCACACTATCTATAATCTCTTGTAAACGAGAAGGGGTCCCGTTTTCTAAAACCCTATCAAACGCTGCAGAAAATTTTAGATGAAAATCTGAGGCTATAACTATTTTTCCCATAAACCCTCTCTAATACTCAATATCGGCATAGGCCCATCATTCTTTAGCTACTCAATACTAGTACATCACTTGAAATGGTGTAAATGGCCCATAATCCTTAAATAATTTTGGTCCTATATACTTTCCAGTGGCATCTACTAAACTATCATCTACTTCTAAATAGGCAGGAATAGATAGGTTTGCTACATTAATAAAACTAAGTATTAACGGTACGTTATCATAGTTTACTATAAAAGAATTATTAATAGGCATGCGTAATCGTTTATTGGACCAAAATTCCTTAGTTCCAGTTAATTTATGAGTATATGTATTATTAGTTTTAATATCAAACCAATCAAAAGCACCAGAGAACACAACTTTCATAGCCTTATTCCTTCTATTACTTAATTTAAAGCTATCCTTTGAATTAACTTTAGAATATTTATCTAACTTATGAGGTATTTTCTATTATGGATAAAAGAAATTTATTTGAGCAAATGAATGAAAGTGCCTATGAGAATAGCACTAATCCCTTTGATTCATTATATGTAGTTAGTGAAGGAGATTCTTTTACAGAATCTGAGTTGACATATACAGAACCTACAAGTGTTAAAATGCCGCATAATATGACTCAGGCAGAAATAGAAGAATGGCGCCATAGATTAGAACTTGAAGAAGAAATGAATCCATTTAATGAGCCTGTTGAACCAGAAAATATAAATTTACCCTCTGAAGAACCTCTACCAGATGAGGCTTTACGTTCAGAGCTTCCTCCAGAAGAGGGTTTGGGTGGTAATGAGGGTGAAATTCCTAGCGATCTACCTCCAGAAGAAGCTGAACACGAAGAAATAATAGACACAGTAGAGACACTATCAGCTAAAATTGATAAATTAGCTGCTAAACTTGATGCCATTACTAGTGCTTTATAGGATAGATTACTATGTCGAAAGTGATACTTACAGTAGGTCCTCCAGGTGTTGGCAAGACCACCTGGATTAAAAATTATGTAGCTAATATAAATGAGCCTTATGTGATTTGTTCTGCTGACCACTATTTTGAAAAAGAAGGTAAGTATGTCTATGAACCTTCTAAGATTGGATTAGCACATAATAGCTGCTTTGAAAAATTTGTAAATGCTCTTCGCTCTGAAATACCTCTTATTTTTATAGACAATACTAACGTAATAAAAGAACAAAGAGCTAAATATATAAATAAAGCTAATGAATATGGCTATGAAGTAGAAGTAAAAGTATTTCCAGTAGATATAAACAGAATAAAATTACAAAATAAGTCTCAAGAACGAATTGATGCTAATAAAATAATACCTGACTCAGTTATAGATAGAATGTCTAGTAAATTAGATTTAGATCCAGGAACTTGGAAACTAGTTAATGGTAAATTAGTAAAAATTTTAGAAACAAAACAATTTATTAGAGTTTCTGAAATTCAAGAAATGGCTGCTACCCCTCCACCTCCTACTGCAGCCGAATTAAATCCTCCAGCACAAACACAACAAGTTAGTAGTTCTATGCCTTCTTGGATACAGCAACCAGATTCTGCAACTACTATAGGCTTTGCTGGTAAGGAAGCCTCTAATGCTATGGGTGATAAGGGATTACAAAGACAAGTAGCTACTAAAAATGCTATATCAGGCCTAACTAATAGGATTGCTTCTAAATTAACTGCTAATAATCGTAAATTTGATGCTAACCAATTATCTTCTTGGATATCTTCTAATGCTTCTACAAATCAATTTTATACTGCCCAAGATGGAACTACTTATGCTTTAGCTTCTGTTCAATATAGTAGTTTAGTAACATTTTTACGTCAACTATCTCCTACTCAATAGGTAAATATGAAGAAGCTAGACAAAACAATGTTTATCAGAAACTCTAAAGAATTTTTAGATGAGTTACATGCCATGCCTATACATCCTCCAGCTTTAATACATTTAAAACCAGCCCCAGCAGGAGATTGGTATGATAGATTACATTTAGCTAATTTAGAATCTATATATAATCTACCTCAGGGTATATTAAAACACATGATTGATATAGAATCTGGTGGAAATCCATTAGCGCACTCTAACAAGGGAGCAAAAGGACTATTTCAGATTATGGATAAAAAGCATAGTGGCTTTACTGGAGACCCCTTTAATCCAATAGAGGCTGCTAAATATGCTGCTAAAACTTTAAATGATTTAGCTCATCATTTTGGAAATTATAAAGAAGCTGTTGCAGCATATGATTGGGGAATAGGAAATATGACAACTCATGGACTAGAAAATGCCCCAGAAGAAACAAAAAATTACATAAAAAAATTTGAACAGCATGGCACTAATCTAGGCAATGTTATGCATTCTGTAAATGACGTTCACACATTTGAAAGGAAGCATAAGATATAATATGACTAATAAAAGTTTAATACGAAATGAAATAAAAAGAGTTTTAAACATACAGGAAGAAACAGAGGAACCTTTAACTAAAGCTCCAACTAAAGAAGATACTAAAAAAGAACCCAAAGAAGAACTTATTAAAAAAGATAAAAAAGAAGTGTATGGTAAGGAACTAATACTAGATATACATGAAGTTGAAAAAGATAAAATTACAGTAAAAAATATAAAAACATTTGCTGAAGAGTTATGTGATGAAATTGGAATGACAAAAGGTATTAAAGCAATAGTGTGGGGAACTGATTCAGATAAGGATGAGTTAAAGGATCCGCGAGCAGATGGGCTGTCATGCATACAATTTCTTCATAGTTCTTCTATTGTAGTTCATGGAATAGATTTGCTTGGACGCATTTTTATAAATATTTTTTCATGTAAGGAATTTTCAACTGATAAAGCTAAAAACTTTGCTTTGAAATCATGGGGTGGAAAAATAGCCTCAGAACATGTAATTATACGTAAATAAAGGGAAGAAATAAAATGAAGGATAGTAAATTAAATGGAGTTTTCATAATCCCTACGGGGATTTCAAGTTCCATAGGTGGTCATGCCTCTGCTCTTTCTCAAGTTAATTTGATTGCTTCTTG
>Ga0302265_1000025_pt1 | contig 87781 bp, 59 predicted proteins | sample III_Bog_E1_1_FD_194556 | JGI IMG/M metagenome (GOLD analysis project Ga0302265, IMG submission 194556) | Peat permafrost microbial communities from Stordalen Mire near Abisko, Sweden - III_Bog_E1_1 | ecosystem: Environmental > Terrestrial > Soil > Wetlands > Peat | place: Sweden: Abisko...
CAATCAAAAAATGAATGCTTACCTCAAAGAAATAGGTGATGTTTGTGAAATAGAAAAAGAACTAACGTTTCACTTAGCGAGGCATACTTTTGCAACCACGATTACATTGGCAAAAGGCGTTCCAATTGAGACCGTTAGCAAGATGCTTGGGCATACAAACATTCGCACTACACAAATATATGCCAGGATCACTGATAGCAAAATAAGCAATGATATGCAGGCATTAGCAGGAAAATTACAAGGGATAGAGAAAATGTTTAGAATATAGAATAACAAATCATATTGTGTTAATGCTATTTGAGCTTGTAACTTTAGAAACAGGAAAAATACTATAAGTATTTTTCCTGTTTCTATTTTATTTGAACATTTGAGCTTGACAGAGTTTGTTAAGCTTAATCCGTCTAATTGCCTGTTATTTACATTTTGCGCCTTTTCTTCTTTCTCATTCTGCGGATAAAAGCTTCTTCTTCCGAATCTGTACCATTATTAGTCTCCATGCTGAAAATATTGAGAGATGCATCTGTGTTATCGACATCACGTTGAGGCCTGAAATCAGGCTCATCAGCGTATCCGATATTGTTACTGGATTGTTGTTGTAATCGAATGTCGTTATCTTCCCTAGACGACGGGAAAAGCTCATTAAATACGTTTGCAGAAAACTCTTTACCCAAACGTGAACCATTGAGCACACATTGATTTTGATGGTCTATGAATGTTACTCCATAGATGCGTCCTGCATCATTTTGCCGGAATATTACATTGATACCGTTGGCAACAAGATATTTTTCAAAATTAGCTCGACTCAAAGGTAATTGCATAGCTTTTGTTACTATCGCTTTGGTTCTTTCTTTCAACTGTTTCTCTTTAATGATTTCTGCTGATTGAAGCATACATCGCTGCAAAGCTTCATAACCAACAGACTTGCCAAAAAGAGAGGATTTAAAAGGTTTGCCTATACGTTCTCCTTTGTTGTCGGTAGCTGAATAAACTAAACCATTATATTGTTTGCCCTCTACTCCACCTTTAATCTCTTCGACAATAATGTTGTAAAGGGATAATAAAGCCTTATATTCTCCGAAGCTCTGGAATCGATACGATTTCACTAAAGGACGAATGATATTGGCTATTTGTACTTTCAGATTTTCCTCGCCGTATTGTATCGGTTTGATAGGAAGTTCACTTTGCCGCTCTTTCTTATCAGCTGGTATCAAGTTGTAATTCTGCTCCAGATTCCGACAAATTTCCATTGATTTACGATATTCAAAATTATGATCCAACTTCTTGCCATTTTCGTCCACCCGAACCGATACAATATGAAGGTGATGGCGGTCAATATCTTCGTGTTTGTAAACAATATAAGGCTGGTCACCATAACCCAATTTTTGCATATACTCTTGTGCAATTTCAGAATATTGGTCATCGGTCAACACATCTTTCGGGTCGGGATTCAATGATATATGTAAAATTGGCTTTTCCGTTTTTTGGTTGGCAACCAAATACGATTCAAACGAACGCATACAGATACCGATTTTATATTTTCCATCAGTCGGTTCTATCATTCGATTAGTCACAAGTGCATAAGCATGTTGTTCATCCATCTTCTTTTGATTGTAGGAAAGTGCTCCAAAAATAGAACTACCTGAACTTATTTTCGCAACCATTTTGACTGTTATTTGTGTGTATTGATATCGGTCGATGCAAATACTGCATACTCTGAACTGATAATTTCTCTTCGAAATGAGTTTTGACTTTCATTTTATACTGTGTTTCGTACCTCATTAAGACTTATAGTGTACCGAAAAAGGCTGGATCTCTCTTGGGTATCCTATCCGTTTTGCGTCCGTGAGGCAATTTATTCTCTAAAACATTCATATTGGTTGAATTTTATTTTTGAGCTATTTGCTCCATAAACTTTTCTTCTAACGCACCGACTTCGGAGGCTGCGTTTCCCCTGAAAGGGCAAGTAATTTTGAGCTGCTGAAAGAATTTCAAGCAGCTCAAAATACAACTTGCCATTTGCTAAGTGCAAATACAATTAGTCTTATTGACTGCATAGAAATTTATCGAATTGAGTTTCTAAATGATAGCTCAAAATTAGTTTCTGTTTCTGAATTGTGCCATAGCTGTATGTAGGACAAACGGATACATACTGTGTCAGGCTATGACAGCTTGAAAATAGTTTTATTTATTATTTCAATTTACTTGAAAGATTGCTTTCCAACATTCTTGACAACAATAAATCTGGTTAGATTGATAGTTGGTTTTAATAATTGATAGATTGACAACTTGAACTCAAGAAGTATTGCAACCTTGACAATATGAAATCTTGAAATCTTGAAACCTTGACAACATGAAACCATGACAACAAGAAAGCTTGACAACATGAAAGTTTGACAACATGAAAGCTTGTATACATGTTAACAATTCAACAAGCAATCTTGTCAACAAGTCAACATAAAATATAGTCAAAAATAAATGTAAACACATCCTTTTCCCAAACACGAAGTGTAAGCATGTTTTATATTATACAAAGTGCTAAAAACCAGAACTTCTTTTAGCGATTAAATTATTTTTATTCAAGCGTAAACAAAATAATTTTATCGCTGAATGTAGTTTAACCACTGTCCCTATTAAAAAAACAGTTTGCCTGTTTTCTTTGCTTCCGGAAATAACGTTTCAAAAAAAACAGGCAAATTGTTTTGGGGCATTCCTTTCGAGTTGAAACATAAAACATGAATCTTGAATTTCTTTAAATGTTGGAAAGCAGGAAATAAGTTTTCCGTTAACGGTATCCTAAAAAAAACAAGAATCATTTGTGAAAAATTATTCTTGCTTTTCAACATTATCAAACCCAGCCACAACGCATTTTTTTTTGAGTGGATACCGGAAACCGAAGTGTCAGGCGAGAAAAAAATGGATTGTGTCCGCTGTCCCTAATGGGAAACCTGTTATGACTGGATATTTCGGCGATACTAACCAGTTAAATAGTCAGTATCCGCTTATTGTCAGGAAGTATACCGAAGAAAGCATTAATAAATAGCTTTTACTAAAACCGAATTCGGATGGTCAGATGCTCCGTTTTATTCATCGTTTTTGAACAAACAGTGAACGGACATCACCGGAAAACGTGAACGGGTATACACCGGAATATGTATCCCGTAATGGTTCACTCTCTGAGAATAGATAATCGGCAATCACTTTTTTAACTTTCTCGTCTGATAGGTTTTCTTTAGAATATAGTTTATTGTATATGAATTGCAAAGGTATGAAAAAATGTGAAAACGAAGAACAGAAAAGAAAGCCCTGGGCAATGACATAAAAAAAACCGAAACTTTAGAAGTATCGGCTTTTTAATAAGATATATTTGAAGTTTAAAACTATTCGACAGGCAATTCTTCTAAATCTCCTTTAAAAAACTGCGGTGGAATAACAAGTGTCCCTGTTGTATTACCTAAGTTTGCAGTTAAAGTTGTGATAAAAGACCTTACATAAGGAAACATTATTGCAGGAGCATTTACATTAACAAAGTTTTTGGTCAAATCAGCAGGAATATCCCCTTCTAACTCAAAATGACCTATAGCTCTCAAATTCAATACAAAGTAACGTTCATCCTTTACATCAACATCCATTAATATTTTGAAAATATTATTTTCTTCTTTCGGATAAAACACTTTTGGGTTGCACGCAACAACAATACTAACATCTTCTCTAAAAGGTGCAATAGCATTAAAATTGACGTTTAATATATCAACTCCTTTGAAACTTAGTTTTGCTTGTGTGCCAACTTCCATTTTTATGCAGCTAATCTGTAATCGTTTTCAGGAGTATCATTGTTAGTGATACATTTTGAATTAGGTGATACCTTAGTTTGGGTATCAAAAAAAGACTGTGCTTTTAGATTTTCAATACAACCCGCTCCTAAAAAATTAGAAAGATTGTCTTTTCGAAGATTTAAAAGCCATTCAGTCAAACTTTGATCATTTTCTTTTGCAAGAGCTAAATCAAGTTTCTTCTCAAGTTCTTTTAAATTTAACATATTCTTGTGTTTTAATTATATTATCTACACTCGTCCTCTAAATGGAGTGCAAAATTACTAATAATATTTGAATTATACGCAACTAATTGAATTCGTTTTCGGTAATTAAAATTTACAACTAATAATTCATCACCAAACGGTAAATCCTGATACATAATTCCATCCACTTCGGACCAAGAAGCACGTTCTTGAAAATACATGTTGATTTCTTTTATGTTTGCCTTTAAACCAGTCTTTTTTGAAATATAACTTGCTGCTTTTTCAATTTGTTTTAGCCAAAAAATATAATGTTTTTCATTAAAGACTGTATCTAAAACATCCTCACATTCAATGTCAGCTTTGTAAATTTGATATCTTCCAGTCCTATTTTTACTATCGTTACCCCATTTAACTGCATCTATTTCATCTGCCCAAAAATAGCTTCCCACACCCAACCACGCATTTGGTTTTTTACATTTAATAGGCTCAGTAAGTCTATTAAATCTCTTTTCCTGGGTATGATACATTAAACGTTTCAAATAGATTTTTTGTTTGCAAAAGTAGCATTAAAAATTATCTTTCCAATCACAAACCTCAACTAAGTTGAGAATTATTCACATTTCCTCCAATACTAAACTTTTTATCAATAATGATACAATGTCGTTAAGTTAGTGATTTGCTATAATCTCTTGTAATTCATCGAATAAAGCTTTTTTTGTCGATGTCTTCTTTCATTTGACCTACCAGGTCTAAGAATTTCTCTGGTTTTCGAAACAACAGTATCGTATGCCTCTATTACAATGTTGTAGTCCTTTCTGCGGTGCACCATACACATGCATCTCGGCTTACCGCGGTTCTTCCGCCAGCTGCTTCCATTGGGCAGGGATAAAGTTGAAGTTGCTAATAGAATTATTGTGGTTTTATTTTCTTTTACTTATCAAAGATAGTATTTTTTTGCCTAACTCACTGGTCTGATATGTCTGATTTGGATTCGTTTTTTCGTCAGGGAATTCCTTTTCTATCCAACCGATTTTAATTAGAGGGTCAAGATACTTTGATCGGTTTTTTGTTTGATTACTTAATCCTATTTTTTCAAACAGTTGTTCTCTTTTCAACCTTGTAGAAAGTAGCTCAAGTATCTACTATACTCTATCGTGGATTTCTCTATTAATAATTTCTACAACTTCGTTACTTACTCCGTTACTTACTCCGTTACTAAATGCAATAATATTTTATATATTTCTGAATAACATAATAGTAGCTCCGTTACTTTCTTCGTTACTAACTGCTAAATGAGCAGGTAATGTAATTTTTGCATTATCCATACTTGAAAATAAATTAAGAATTATTTCTGAAAGTTATTCTTGCTTTTCATCATTATCAAACTCGATCACAAAGCATTTTTTTGAGTGGATACCGGGGCTCGATGTGTCAGGCGAGAAAAAATGTGTTGTGTCCAATGTCCCAAACAGGAAAACCTGTTGTGACTTTTATGCTTTCACCAAAGTAAACAGGCATAAAAGTCATAAGTGGTTTTCGGGGCATTGTTTCTCAGGTTGCCGGAAAGGCTGAATAGTTGACTTTTTGTTTTGTGGGTTGATTGTGCGGAAGCCGACAAAAAGACAGTGCAAGCCCAGAGGAACGAGGGGCGGGGATTTTTGGCGGCTGGGGATTTGACCTGCGGAACAGCCCGTAATTTACTGCCAGGCGAAGCCTGACCTTTGTTGAGATATAGTATTATTGAGGAAATTGAACAAACAATTAAAAATACAACATGCTGCATTTGTTCTCAATTAAATTCTTCTTATAATTTGACCATGCTATAAAACTACATTAATTATTCTAAAAAAAACAATAATAATATTCTTTCAAAAAAAAATAGTTTTCCATTATTAGTTTCAATTTTATCATTTCATAATTCTTTCTTGATAAATTCCAGAAAACATTGATTACCAATAATGACTAGTATTTTCGTGCCTATAAATTTGAAAAAAAACGTTCTTTGACTTACTAAAACATTTAATTTTTACCATTATAGTTATTCCATTATAACCACAATTATTTACGCCTTTAACGAACCCCAAAACGTATTAGATTTATAAATAAATTCACCTCTAAATTATAAAGACATGGAACAAACTCCTAAGATTAATTTTAGCATTTTAGCAACGATTCAGAAAATTTGTATTGCACTGGACCAGTCGCAACTCAATGCTGAAGCCACTGAAAAAATTAAAGTTGATAGCCTTAATCTGGCAAATTATCTGGATGTTTCAGAGGAACAAGCATGGTTTTTTTCGATTATTTATATTCAACAATACATGGGTTTATCGTGTGATTTGAGTGATATTATGCGTGAACTGGATATGCAATCTTCAAAATTAGTAAAATACCGTCAGGATTTAGTTACCTTAATCAATAAAAAACTAATAAAGACTGAATATGAGAAGCGCAAAGGTAAAGCAATACCTTGTTTTAAATTTATGAGGCTTTATGATTATGTTTCCGATGCTATTTATCATAATATATCGTTGGCAGATGAATTAAAAAACGATACGATGGATATTTACGATTTTTGCAAAGAAGTGTCGGATTTGATTGATGAGAGGTCGAAAAAAGATATTACCACCGATCAATTAATTGAAGAAACCAGACTTCTCGAAATTCATAGTTCCCAGCTGGAAGTAATTAAGAAGCCTATTGATATGGGTATTTCAATTTACGACCGCATACTGTTTTATGAAATGTTCGACGATATGGTTCGGGGGAGAGGTGATACATCATTGGAAAGAACCATGCGGGATATATATGACTCGCAAAGTATGAAAATCAATAGAATTAGAGAAATAACCGAAAACACGAGTAAGCTGATTCAAAGGAATTTAATTACCGTTGTCAGTGGTTCATTTATTAGTGATGTTGGATTAGTTCCTACAAACGAAGCAATTGAGTTAATGTTGGGACAGGATGCTGAACTATTTATTAAAAAACAGACACTGAAGGATTTGATTCCGGCGGATTCTATTGCCATCAAACAACTCTACTTTGAAGAAAAACTCCAAAAGCAAATTGAATTTTTCCAAACTAGCCTGACGCATGAAAAATTCTCAGCCATGCAAAGCCGCTTGCAGGAAATGGCAATGCCTAAGGGCGTTGCGGCTGTATTTTACGGAGCACCGGGCACAGGTAAAACCGAATCGGTTTATCAAATAGCCAAATCCACCGGAAGAGATGTGTTGTACGTTGACATTAGCCAGACCAAATCCATGTGGTTTGGCGAAAGCGAAAAACGCATCAAAGCTGTGTTTAATGACTATGCCCGCCTTTGCAGAAAAAATCTGGACAAACCCATTTTGCTTTTCAACGAAGCTGATGCTGTACTTGGCAAACGCAAGGACAACAATGCCTCCAACGTTGCGCAAACCGAAAATGCCATTCAGAACATTATTCTGGAGCAAATGGAGAAAAACGAAGGAATAATAATCGCTACCACTAACTTAGTTGATAACTTAGATACTGCCTTTGAACGTCGTTTCCTTTTCAAGCTGAAGTTTGAAATGCCAACGTTAGAAGCCAAAAAGCATATATGGAAAAGCAAACTCAACTGGCTGGATGATGAAAATGCCGCAACGCTTGCCTCACGCTTTCAGTTTACGGGTGGCGAAATAGATAATATCGCCCGAAAAACCATTATAAATGAGGTTATTAGTGGAAATCGGGTAAGCATTGAAGATGTAATTGAATACTGCGAAACAGAGCGACTGAGGAGTAAAAACGGACGAAAACTGGGGTATAATTAAATTTCAACTACCTCTTCATTATGAACACTAGCTTGCCCGGTATTTGCCCTGCGGAGTTGTCCGTAATATACTTACAGGCGAAGCCTGACTGCTTTTTATTCTATTAGGTCTTTTTTTTGACAGGTAATTATATTATTCCTATCTTGTGCAACAATTTTGCACACTTATGTATTTTCTTTGCACACAAAATCAATCACCTTATGGCTCTAAACATTCTAAATAAATATATCTGGCTTGCAGATACTATTTATAATGCCGGAAGTATATCTCTTAAAGAGATTAATTCTAAGTGGTTGAAAAGTAATTTGTCAATTGGGAAGCCTTTGACCCGCAGAACTTTCCACAATCATAAAATTGCTATTGAAGAAATTTTTGATATAAATATAGGGTGTAATCCCATCAGTAATGAGTATTATATTGAAGATATTGAAGAGTTTGGCAAAAACGAACTAATTAAATGGCTTTTAAACAGTTTTTCAATTAGTAATATTATTCAGGAAAGTAAAGAAATAAAATACAGAATCATACTTGATGAAGTGCCATCGGCTCAATCATTTTTAGCTGATATAATAAAGGCAATTAGGGAAAACAATATCGTAATAATGACCTATCATCCATTTTGGAGTTCAACCCCACTTGAAATTGAATTCTATCCTTATTTTGTAAAACTATTCAACCGACGATGGTATGTATATGGACGAACCGAAACAGAAGATAAGGTAAAAGTGTATGCCCTTGACAGGATTAAAAAACTGACCGGAACAAATAGAAAATTTGTTTTTCCTATTGATTTTGCTGCTGTCGAATTTCTGAATGCTTCAATTGGAATAATGAAAACCGATTCGGAGAAACCCTGCAAAATCAACATCAAAGCTTATGCAGAAACAACACAATATTTACTGGCTTTGCCGTTGCACCATTCGCAACAAGTAGTTGAATCAACCCAAGATTACACTATTTTCAGTTATTGGCTTTCTCCTACTGACGATTTTTATCAGGAAATTCTACGAAAACGGGAATATCTGGAAGTTGTATCCCCTCAAGGAGTTCGTGAAAAATTGGCAAGTATCATTCACAAATTGTCAGAATATTATTTGTAGCTTTGTAATGTGTTAACTTATTAAAATCACTTAATCAATAATTCAAATGCAAAAACTAATTTTTTGTATCGATGCAAGTATAACAGCAATGATTGCACTATCCAACAAATCTAACAAATGGGATATATTTGCCATTTCAAAGGTTCATGGCATGGGTAAAGCGGATTATAACAAAAAGGTCTTTGACTTCGATTTTATTGATGTCGTTCCCTTGAATAGCGGTAGTGGTCTATCGTATGTTTGTTTAAATAAAGACAACAAATGGGGCTTATTGGAGCTAAAATACAACGATACAATCCAATGCGAATGGAAACTTATTGCTGATTTCATTTATGACGATATGGATTCTATGTTGCAAGAACAGAAAATAAATAAAAAAAATTCCATTAAAATGTCCAAAACTAATTTAAAGGTTTTAACTGTAAAACATAAGCTTTTCCAAAAACTTATAACCGAAACTCCTCAATGGTGGCAAATTCTTAAAAACGATAAAGATATTTATTATGAAATTAGAAAAGGCTCTACCATTGAAATTTATTATAATGGAGGTTGTATAATTAGAGGATTGGGTATTGATAATTCTGGCAGATTTGTATGGAAAACCCATACAAAGTATTTACTACCTAATTCATCAGAGTATATCAAAAATACAGAGAGTAAAAAAATTCAATTAATTGATACTAATTTCATTGATGAAAAGTCTTTAGAATGTATAAAAAGCAATATAAAAAAATACTATCCAAATTCTTCAGAAAAAGGTAATCAAGGAGCATTTATTTGTCAAAAAAACAGTTGTTTTATAGATTCGGAATTTGCATTTAACGATGAGAAAAAGAAACGAATTGATATGGTATGGATTGATATTAAATCAAAAGAAATATGTTTTGTTGAATTAAAACTTCCTAGTAATGCTGAGCTTTTTGATGGTAGCATCACGAACCAATTAACGAAATATAAAGAGTTTGCAGAAAATGAGAATAAGAATATATTAAGTTACTACAAATCACTTTTCAATTTAAAAAAACAATTAAATCTTCTACCTCATAAGTTAATAAATTTGGACAATATTAATGATTACACACTCTGTAACAAACCTTTGCTATTGATAAGCAACTGTAAACAGGAGTGGATAAACAATAATTATACAAAAATCAATAAGAGTGTAAGTGAGGTTGCTTGGGGGGTATATTATTTTGGAGCTCCCAATATTTGTGATAAAATATCCAAAAGTAGTGGTAATAGACATATTTTATTACCCTAACCTTTCACCGAGTCATAAACTTAATTCGGCGGTAGCTATTTAGATTTTCTATTATGAATATCTTCTAATTCTTTATGGCTTAAAAATTTTCCTGAATAATCAATTCTTTCCACTGCTCCTTTGATTTCAGCTATGATATAATCCTTGTTCATTTCAAAGATTTTATCGTATTTTATATCAATTACCGCATCTCCACTCTTGTAGATAATTCTCCACTTCTTGCCTTGACAAACTATTAAATGGTCACCATCTATAAAATCTTTTACACTGTCATAAATTCATTGAATTATTAGTTCGCCAGCACTATTAACAAATCCATATTTACCATTAATGCACACTTTTGCCTTACCGACATTTGTAAAATCTTCTGCACTGTCATAAATAACCTGAACTACAAGTTCTCCCATTTTATTGACAAATCCGAATTTCCCATTAATACACACTTTTACAAAACCGTTAATAAATTCGCCACATATATCGTCGTAAATCATTGGTCCTATTTGTTTGCCTTTGGTGTCGATAAAACCACCTTTGTCGTCGATATATGCGACAGCCAGATTATCACTAAAGTCGGAAATATAATCATAAATCAGCGGAATTACAATTTTTCCTTTCTTATTGATAACACCATATTTACCATCCAGATCCACTACTGCTAATCCTAAATGAAAATCTCCAATGCCATCATACTCGGCAGCAAAGCGTCTTTCAAATTCCTGTATTTCTAAATCATTCATTGACATCTTTATAAGTTTTTTTGTAAGTCTGTTGTTTATTTTTATGAATAGTACTTGTGCAAATAAAAGACTAACAAAGTTTTATTTTCTTTGTTATTAAGATCCATCATTATCGACCTAAATTTCATCTGGCCAATAACCGTCAAACATTTCGGGTGTAAGACTTTCTATGCTTTTCTTAACTTCCCATATAATTGGAATAAGGTGATTTTCTATGTTTTCAGTATCAATGCGATGTCCGCAAGGCATTGTGTAGGCTTGCGATTCACCATATAGTTTTTTGTACAAAGGTAGATATGAAAATAATTCGTCATGCAAACCAAATAATCCGTACATCTCGAAACAAATCTCATGGTCTATATCGTGTGAAGTTTCTAAGGCTTTCAGTCGTCTAATATCTTCATCGCTCATTGTTGGCGAAAGAGAGCTTAGACGCTCTGAAGGAAGAAGGCAGGGATTTATTAATATCCGTGGATATCCGTTTAAAAAAGTAGCAATAAAGCCTCCAAATGACGAACCAATCACAACATCTGGACGAAATTCATGCATGTATTTTTTGGATTCTGCAATATTTTGTTCTATTTGTGCTACCGTACTTAAGTCATTAGAGAACTGAGGCGCGAGAATAGTTGCGTCATTGCCAAGTATTTTTTGTAGCCCCTGAACGGTTTGGCTGTTGCCCGTGCTGCCAAAGCCGTGAATGTAAAGAATTTTTAATGACATACATTCTGAATTTTAGAGTCAGTCGATAGAAATTGTTTCTCCATCGTTTATTTCAACTATTGGAGTCGAAAAAATCCCGGAATATTCGCTTTTACTAAAAGTATGAATTGGAACAATATTTTTTGGTTTTATTGCTTCAACCATTTGTTTCAATGTTTGCGTGTCAGCGTGTCCTGAAGTATGAATTTTATGTATGGTGAAATTGCGATTTGTCAAATAGTCAAGTAATTTCTTGGTGCCTGATTTTTGTAAATATCCTTCCCACATTGAATATATAAGATTTCCTCCATCAATACCTTTAATGTTTTCCAGATCCTTTTGCATCGAAGGTCTTACAAGCATTACTATTTTATCAGCTTGATTGCTTATTTCTTCTTTGGTGATTTTGTAATTTGTGAATTGATATAAAATAGTCTTATTACCTTCGTTTTTTAATCTTCTGCTTGTGTAATAAGGAAACATAACTTTTAAATTTTTAAACTCTTTTGAAGGATAAGGAATTTTGGCAAAATCAGATAATGTTTTCAGAACAGTTGCTATATACACATCCACAACTAAAATTTTATTGGTTTTTATGCAAGCTCTAAAAATTGAGACAATTCTATCTATATTTTGTCCGGATGAATAAATTAAATTTATTTTATTTTGCTCTTGAAAAACCTTTACAAAGTCATTCTCAATCTCGGTTTCAGGCTTAAATGGCTTACTTTCTCTACCAATAGTTGTACCTTCCAGTAGCAAATAATCCACATGCTGAGGTGCATTATGCGTAAACCATTTAAAAGCGTTTGCTTTCCTTCCATGACTTCTGAAATCACCCGAATAAAACAGACTTTTACCATCAGCTTCCACTAAAAATGAATATGCATCAAAAGCGGAATGGTCGGCCCAATATGGCGTGATTGAAATGTCGCCAATTTGAAACTTTTTCTCTTTTTCAAAATAGTTGGCATTTACAATATTGATTTGCTGTGGCATGAATAAATTGCTGATTTCAATTATTTTATGTGTTGCTTCCCCTAAATAGAACTTAACATTTCTATTGATGAAATTGCATAATCCATAATGGTCCATGTGTGGATGCGATATAATTACACCATCTATAATTTTATCTGTTTCATCATAAAGTCCTTTAATATCCGGCAACACTTCGCGTTCAATTAATTCATGGGTTGTTAGGTTCTTGTATTTGCTAAAGTCAAATTCACTTCCATCCCTATTAACTAAGGGCATGCCAAAGTCAAGTAAAATTCGTGTGTTTGCAGTCCAGACCTCCACACACGAACCACCTATCTCTTTTGTGCCTCTGTGTATTTTAAATTTCATTGCGGTAAAACTTTGTCGTCATTATTATAATCATTAATAATATCATAAATCTTTAAATTTTCAAGTTGTTGTGTTGAAAAAAGGAATGTAACATTAAATTTTTTTCCACTCATTGTTCTATTATTCGTATTTGTAACATCACCAAATTTACTTTCGACAATATATTCTTTCGATGCTTGTTGTGTACAATTCCAACGTGGTTCATTGAATAAATATGCAGCCATTTTTTGTTTTGGTGTGCGTTTGTTCCCATCTTTACGATTATCAAGCGTAATAACATAAAATTCAGGTGCTAATATATTTGTAATAACTGGAGTTTCAAATGGTACTGGTATATTTAGTTCTTTTAGACTTCTAACAATTTCAATAACTTCAAATAGCAAATGACTTTCAAAATACTCCTTTTCTACAAATGTATGAAAATCTTTGATGTGCTTATAAATTCCAATTTTCCCACCTATTGCTTTTTCGCCATATTTTAATTCTATTATAGCAAGTTTATGTGGTTTTGATTTAGAAAGTGCAATAATGTCAAATCGGCCGAAGAATTCAGCTTCCTTTCTCTCATTGTTATTGTTGAATTGTTTTAAATATTCAACATCAATGCAATACCAATTCGATTTTTTGTTTAAATTATTCAGAAGTACTAATTTTGATTGGGCTTTTTTCTCTTGGGTTGACCTTGTCTTATCTTCGTCCATGCGATTTGTAATTTCATCATATCGGTCACATAATTCAATTGGTTTTATTATGCGTCGTCCTATACCTTCTCCCAAGTAATGATTAGCGATTTCACATTTGAGCTCTTTTGTTCTTTTTAGATATTCTATTTTAGCTATGCTGTCACAATTGTAATAGAGATTTAAATAATTGTTACGAACCCCGATTATTAACTCATCCATATGTTCTTGATAAAGTTTAAAAAGTTCACTCTCTTTAAATGCTTGTGAAAATTCTTTATCAATTCCACGCCAAATATTCTTTACGTTTGATTGTTTTTCCATGATGTTAGTGTTTCTGATGTTAGTTTAATTTACCCTCAAATATAAACATTTTTTTTACTTCAACAAGTAGTCAGATTTTTAGTGAGTTCAATACTTGCTAAAGTTGAGAAATGACTACTTATCTTCCGCAAAGAAAAAGCCTCAGTGTGCAAAATTTTTGCACATTGAGGCTTTTTCTTTGTATGCTGAATGCAATCAATTTTAAAACTATGAGCTCAAACGAAGAAAACAAATTAAGAATTCATACCGTTATAGGCGGTTTTCGTTTTCCAATGAATATCGACCGAAATGAAGAAGAAATATATCGAAATGCCGAAAAGCAGGTTAATAGATATATCGACGATTATCAAAAGCAATATCTCAATCTTTCTGCAGAAGAAATTCGTTCGTTAGTTGCTTTTCAGTTAGCAGTAGTCATTTATAAAATGGAAACAAATCAAAGCATCGACCCTGTAATTGAAAAAATTAGAAGTTTAGATAATGAATTAGAAGAATTATTGAATACCTGATAATTTGAAAAAAATTAGAGAAATATATGATTTGAAGTTTTGAAATAAAATAATATTTTTTACAAGAATACCGACTTCACTCGTTTGCTCGGAATCTACCTAGCAGGAGCTGTCTGTAATTTACTTACAGGCAGAGCCTGACCTTTGGTTCTGATAACTTTGTATTGGCACACTTAAAAAAATGTGTCAACTCGGTTATTCTAATATACCGCCTATCTGCTCTATATATTCCAGAATCAAATGCACTACATTTTTTACATAATTATCAGGTAGCAAAATCTTGTGTTCTTTAAACTCTAATAAAACTTCCGCTTCAATTTCATCCCAATAAAAACTCCCACCTAAACCAATCTTAGAATTCCATATCTCAGAGAATATATTATCAATGCATATCCATGTATTCATTTCAAGGTTAAACTCAGTATGAGACTTTATATAGTCGTATACTTCTAAAGAATTGATTTTTCTTTCATAAGGATTTTCACCTTCAGGGATTTCTTTGTTTCTGAAAAGATCGATTTTCATAATTTATGCTTTTATAGTCCAAGAAATACAGTTTAAAGCACCACCAAGAGCAATAATATCATTCATTTCAACTTGAACAATTCTGTTTTTATCTGCATAATCAGAATAAAAATCAGATATTTGCTTTAATGCCTGTTCATCTTCATCAGTCCCAAGTTTGGGCAACAGAATCAAATCCTTGGTCTGTAGAAAATTGATATATGCCCAGTTATTTTTATTCTGTTTTTTCACTTTATAATTTAGATACTTACATTTTAATCCGCTACTTTCTAATCTATAGACTAAAACTGTATCTTTTTCGTAGAGTTTATTTACAAGCACTGTTTCATTATCGATAAATCGAACCATTCCATCTGCATGTCCGTATAGTTCAAGTGTATCCCATGGAATCAAAACAACCTTATCTACCTCAAAAGTCTTTTGTAATGTTGAAATTAATTCGGGTTTTGTATAAGTGTGCCTGTTTTCTTTCAGAACTTTATCGGTTAGTATGATACAATCCGACGACTTAACCACATTTCCCCCATCAAGTATCAGATCTGATTTTTCTGTATTTAATCCTAACTTATTGCAGACCATATCCGGATATGTCTTCAAATTACGACGCCCTTTATCCGTACCCTGTAAATAATCGGGGTCATATCTGAACTCGACAAACTTATCTGATGATACTTGTATCGGCATATAATCTCTCGCCCAAATATCTTTTGTACAATCCAACAATTTAGGTTCGATACCTAGCAGTTTTAGTGAACCTAAAATCCGGTTAGCTGTTTCGGGAAACATTTCTTCAAGCTTTTCCGAAAAGTAAATCGTGTTTGTTCCTATATCAGTTATCATAAATTTTTCATTTTGTAACCAAGAATTTCATTTATTTCCGTTACAGTTAAACCTGAATTTTTAAACATAGTTTCTTTATCTTTATGTTCTTTTCTTGGCATTACAAAAAAACGATACTTATTTTCAAAAAAATCACCGTTTGAATCTTTTTCCTTATTTAAGCCAACACGTGGAGCTTCAAAAAGCTTTTTATCTTCATTTTTGATTTTACCCATAGTGTCCTGTTCTAAACGCAAGGAAAAATATCCTCCATAAATACCTGGAAGATTGCCTAATAATTCAGTTACTGACTTTAGTGGTCCGTAAATATAGTTGGAATTGTCAAGGTCGTAAATAGCACGGATTAAAATACTTCTATGATTATTTTCTGATCCAAATGTAATATCAAGCCCTGAACCGTGAAAATACCATTTCCCCATCTTAGTTTGTAAATCGTGTTTGTGTGTATATGGATCTTTATGAGAATCGTTTTCATAATAGAATTCAAGTTCACAAATTTGATAAGATTTATTACCTGCACTAAGAATCCAATTATTCATTAAATCTGTTGCTATTCTATTGAATGACTTTTCAATATTCTCGTTGTCGATTTCAAAATTCATATCTATTATATTTTTAGGGTTAAACATTCAATATGCAAATGTAGATGGATAGAACTGAAAAATTCTCCAAAAAACATTAAATAAGGTTCATTATTTATTTAATAGTTGTATTAGTGACTTAGACAGCTAAAATAATCAAACAAATCAATTATCCCTGACACAGCGTACAGAGAAACCATTTGATTTGCTTTGGTCGTTGTACGGATCTGGATATATCTGGTAAGAATTGTCGTAGCTCATGTACCAGAACTTTGCGCTACTCGTATTTATTTCAGTAGCACTCCACCAATGTACGTTGTTGCCAATATCGCCGAATGTACCATTGTCGTATTGACGCTTGCCACTCGGAAGGGCAGAAAATCCGGTAGAATTGTTGAGAATAAGGTTGCAGCCGACATTTCCGTTGGTGGTGGAAGCAGTCCAACTGGTGGTAGCAGCAAGGGCTTTGTCTGCGTTTAGTGAAGTGCCTAAATTGGCTGTAACATAGTTTCTAAGCGTTGTCCATTCGGCATAGGTTGGTATATGCCATCCTGTAGGAGCTAACTTTGCTGTGTTTACTGCATACCAATTGTATTAAGCTCCATAAGTGGCTTTATAGGTGTTTACATCATTGTTATACCAACAATATGCAGGAGTCAACAATGCAGACCATGTAGTATTAGCTGTTACCAAGGGAATAGCAGTACCATCATTGTATTTAGTGGTTTTCAGATTTTCGACCATCCACACCTGAGTACCAATGTTAATGGTATGATACACGTTACCATCTGCATCGGTAACTGTGGGAGAAGCAACAATTGTTGTAATTTGATAAGCACCACCATATCCGGTACCTGAGCTGTTGGTGGCATAAGCTCGCATATAGTAAGTTGTACCCGAAGTAAGTCCAGTAATAGAACTAGTAAATGAGCCAATTCCTCCACCATCTGTAGTTTTACTATCGGCAACGGTAGGACTTACCTTTGTACTCCATCAAACTCCACGAACGGTTACGCTCGAACCAGCATCGGATGTAATGTTACCACCACTGGTGGCGGTAGCTTGTGTAATGGCACTTACTTCAGTTGTTGTTAACACAGGAAGTAATTCAGGTTTCACAATCGGGTTGCAAGTTGTGAAAGCCATTGAGCCAATTAACACCAAAAGAAAAAACAAAAAACTGCAGATTGATTTCATAATTGTAAATTTTGGGTTATTTTTAATTATTATTCTTTTTCGTAAAATTCACAAGGTTTAAATGTAAAATGCCATTTTTTCCAGGATCTTCTAATAATTTTAGTTTGTCGTCCATATTGAATCTATTTTTTAAACCAAGGTAATTTCTGTTTTTGATAGTCGCCAAATGATTTAAGATATTCTCTCGCCCAAGTTATACCCAATTCTATTTGATTTTCGAGATTCTCATTCGTATAATCAAACTTCTTGATATTGTTTATTTTGTGGTAGAGGTCTTCAAACATCCAAGTTGCTCCTTCACCTTCTCTTTGTAAAACTATCGAAGTAAGCTCCGCAAATTTTGCTACGTGAGGAAATTCATAAAGTTGTCCAGCAGGTTCACTATTTTCAATAATCACAAACCTTGAAGAAAGCCCATAGCGTAAAACTTTTTGCATTACACTTTCACCAATAATGTCTGGTTGTTCTTTGATTATGTATGTGTAAAAACCTAAGTTGTCTAAATGAGTTTGAATGCGTTTCAACAGTTCAAGACCTTCACCTGTATCTTTGCCTAGGATTAACACACTGTCTGAGTTTTCAAGCATTGAATTAGCTCTTTCAAAAACGTTATCAAAGGAAAGGTTAATATTCTCAGCTAAAGTCTTACTGTCAATATCTGTTGGTTCTGTAAGTGTCCACCTAACAAAAATATGAACTTCATCTTCTTCATCTAGCTCCTCATCAGAAAACGGAATATCTTCAAGTCTAAGTCGTTTTATTGCTTTTATCATAGCTTCAGCAAAAACAGAAGCGTGATATTTATGAAACCAATACTTTGTATAGATATGTTCCTCAATTCTTATTAGTAATTTGTCTTCAAGTCGAGTTATTGAACATTTAGGAAAATTGTCCTCAAATATACTATAAGTTACTTTCTCGTCTATTGTCGTAAAATCGAGTCCACTAAACTCTGAAAAAGCTATCTCTTCAAAGTCGTCAAATACCTCTTCATTTTCCATGTCTTTATTTTTTTTATGAAGGCTGCTAACGACTAAGTCTAAGCGCATTTGGTAGTTTGCGGGAGTATTCACTGTCGCCCAGAGACAAAGTGTATGCGGGAGCAAAACCTGCTAAATCAAGTCAGCCAGCCAATGAACCTAAGTGTGTTAGGGGTTAGGTGTTTCCGTCGTTTTATATTTTATAGATTCTACTTACCGAGTTGTCAGTTATGATTTTATTATCTTCAATCAATTCATTCCCGTTATAAAAAGCGTATTGAAGACTTTTCAATTCTAAGTTTCTCGAATCCTCTTTGGTATTAGACGCTGAAAAGTAAAATTTTTTGTTTTTTGAGAGGAATTCTCTACGTTTCTGAATCTTTCCTTGATTTCCCATTGGTGTATGAATAGGATTTAAAAATATATCAGTTTCATTAAATATTTTCAGAAATCTTTCATTTAAAATTGCGTCTTCTGATAGTCTAAATTCCACTCTGTTTTCTTCACTTTGAATGTTCTTTAATATATTCATTTCTCCGCACTGAATCACTAAAACCGATAATTTGTTTATGTGGATTTTTCTTTTGTTTTCAAATTCGTAAAGTAATCTGTCTGCTAATTCATTATTGTTCTCAATTTCTACAGATTCTGTAAAAATTTGATTTGTATATAAGTTTTGAATTTCCCCGCTTCTTATATGATAGAGACAATTCTTTATTTTGTCAGAATTTATATTTTCTAATTCAAAAATCACTTCTGTTTTTTTGTTTGTTATTGAGGACTTTAATTTCTCAATTTCATTTACAAATCCAATTGTATGTCCGCTAAATAATAGTAAATCAGCTGCTGAATTATTAATAGTCTCTTTGGTTAACTCAAACCTGTCTTTGTCTGAAAGACCTGATATGTATGACGTTATTTGAATTTTCATATGTTTTACTCTGTCTTTTTTTTTACACTTACCCCTAACGATTAATATTGACACCTTGGTGACCTTATATGAACTTTCGTTATTTGAGTTTGTATTTTAAATAAATCCTCAAAGATATATAAAAAAAGTAAAGAATTAGAGATTGCTGTCAAGCTGTTTTTTAAGATTAAACTGGTAGAAAAATAATATAGGAAAATGGGGATTTGTCCAATTATTCTTCAAAATCAACTACATTTTTAGAAAAAGCATCAATAAGTTTTAATTTCAGTTCTTCTGAATAGTCTTCTTCATACAGAATGGAAGTTATGATTTCAAGTAAAAGTTCTTTATCTATATTACCGGCTGCCACATGATAGCTTATTGTTTCCATCCGATACATAAAGTCTTTTGCAACTGACAAATAGCCATTCATGAGTAAAAACATTGAAGCAGCTGTAATGGCGATTCTTTTGTTACCATCAATAAAACCATGAGATTTGTTAGCTACCCAAAGCAAATGTGTTAGTTTATGCTCAAATTCAGGATAATAAAGGTCGTCTTGAATTTGTTCTATAGCACATTCAATAGAGCCGAGGTCAATAATACCTTCTGAACCACCACCACTTATAGCCACCGTTTTTTTGTGAATAGCAATAATTTCATCAATGCTTTTAAAATATATGCAGTTCATTACTCATTCTGTTTTAGGCGTTTCATAACTTCTTCAGCTTCTTTCAGCTGTTCATCGAAAATAACGCTTTGTTCACCAAGGAATCGTTCAAAATCGGCTGGTGAAACAGATTGAATGTATTCTTCTAATTTAATGTGTAAGGCATCTCTAAAATGTAGGTCACGAGAAGCCATTTTGATACGAGCATCATCAATATAAGGGTGTTGTTGAGGGTGTTTAGAAAACTCATAGAATATCTGATCTACTTCAACAGGTTCGAGCATACGACCAAGTGAGCTACTTTTTTGTTCTAACTCAAAAGCCAAACCAGTTTCAAATGAAGCAATACTGTTGAGCACTTCAGCATACATTGTTTCACGTACGTTATCACTTTCGGCAAGTTTAAGAATTTGTTTGTACTCTTTCGCATTCTCCTTGAAAATACATTGGTATATTTTATCTGTAAATAGAGAGTATTTATAGTTTCCCATGTTTACATATCTACTTAGAGCAGAAGTGAAATCTTTGCGATAATTACTTTCCTGTAGTGCAGCCGGGAAGTAATTTGCATCTTTTCTGTTGATAAATTTCGTACCGCCACCGGTTCGATTATTAATTGTATCAATAACAATATCTAAAATTTTAGATCTTAATAATTTAGCATTTTCACTTTCAACTAATAACATCCCGAGATTTAAAAATGCACGAAAATTAAAAAGTCCCAATTGTGTAGTTTTGCTCGGGACATTGATGACATGACCAAACTGTAACTTTAAGTCTTTTAGTTGTTTACCTTTACTTAAAATGTAACCATTGTGTTTTAGTTCCATCTCGTAATTTTCGAGGTATCTTTTTATTGTACGTTCGTCAACACCGTAAAAATCGGCTATCATTTGTATAGTGAATCTATATTCGCCTTCAAACAACATACCACTAATTCCAATATAGTCTTGTATTTTTTCTAAGGCAAATCTATTGTTCAGAATGTTTTGCCTTTCGACGTTTGAGTTTGTTAAGTTCTTCATTTGTTTATTTGCTTATTTTCAATTATTTGCATTTACATCTTTATATGATTAGTTATTTGGTCGTCTTATTAATGAGATGACCAAATTGCAACTTAAATTCTTTCAGCTGTTTACCCTTACTTAAAATGTATCCATTGTGTTTTAATTCCTCTTCGTAAGTTGCCAAATATCTGTTAACAGTGGAAATGTCAACTTCGAAAAATTCAACCAACATTTCTTTTGTAAACTTATACTCACCTTCGAAGTACATGCCTGTTAAACCAATGTACTCTTGATTACCCTTCAATGCAAATTTATTGTTGAAGATATTTTGTCGTTCTATGTTTGAATTTGTTAAATCTTTCATTTGTAAGAGATTTTTTTTAGTTTTTTAGTTCGACCTTGACGAATTTGTGGAATTTATTCTCCTTGACTATTTGCAAAAATATACATTTACTTTATCTGCACAATAAAATATAAAAGAAAAAAAGTGATTAATTTATACTTCTTCTAAATCCAACCCATTTATCAAGACTAATAATTCTTTATTTCTTTCAATCATATATTGTAGAGCAGGACTAAAGTAGCTTTGCATTTCCGGAATGACCTCACCCCTGACCCCTCTCCTCGAGGAGAGGGGAAATTTAAGTTCGGAAATAATGTAACCGGCAATATTTAAGCCGTTGGCTCGGTCAGAGTTTGTGGTTTCATCTTCTAGCAATGTAGATATTGTGACTTTGTAATTATGCTTTTTCTGTATCTCTGATACTTTTAAACTCCATTTTTCAAAAGCTCCCAAGTCAGGGAATATCATTATATCCCGACCTTTTAATACATGGCATTTTTCAATGGATAATTCGTTTAGGTTTCCGGCTTCTAACCAAAGAATAATCGGATATTCTGATACTGGAAATGCTGGCTGATTTTTTTACTTTAGACTATTGCTACTGATTTGTTGGTTTATTATAAATAAACCAACAAATCCTTTGATAATAACAAGATATTATGTAATTTTGAAAACGAAATAATTGCAGGACAAAGCGAAGTCAATAGCAGTCAAAATGGAGTCTGAAAATCCGTGACTAAATCGTAACAGACAATATAAAAACAAAGATAACACATTGATATGTAGGGATAAAATGGAATAGGTTCACAAACCTTCCTCTCCGCAAAGTACAAAACTGAGACCTATACGGGTCTCTTTTTTTATGCCCATATGTCAACCGTCCGACCATCCTTCAGGGAATTAAATAACCTATAATCAATTCAATTTAATCAAATGTATTGAACAAAATATTAGTGTCAATATCAGGATGACAAAATATTCTGTCGATTAAAATCTGGCAAATTAGCTTCTGCATAATAATACTGACGAATTAAAAAAAAGTGATATTTAATTTGATAATCCTCATTGAATGTTTCATCCTCAAAATAAAAATTTTCAGCAAAAAAAATGAAAATAAGTGTTGACAAATTCAACATGTAATTTTAATCATTTTGTACAAATGTTTTTCATAGCAAAAACTAACTTGAACAAACAGTGAAAATTCTTTCAGTGTATCTGTGTACTTATAATTTCATTCATTTTAAATGTCAAAACAATATTTGCAACAAATACGACCGTTATCTGATACGAAATAGCACTATTATAATTGAAAAACAGATTAACTTTGTTATTTAGTTTATTAGGATTAAAGCGCATACTTCGATTGCAGAATTAGCATAGCCATTAATTTATAGTAGTTCAAATTAAGAAGCACTCTATTTCTTTATTAATTCATATTTCTTTATTAAACAACATTTTAAACAATGTTATTAATTGCATTTTTTGTTTAGTTGCTTAGTTAACAATTGTGTGAATGAGGCTGATTGTTCTGCTTAATTCAGCAAAGTCAGCCTCATTATTTTCATAATATAGTTGTAACCTATTAAATACAAATACAAATATATAATCTTATTAAACAAATTCAGAATGAAATTAAACCGTTTTCTTTTAGTTGCAATTTTCATGTTGTCAATGACTTCTGCCTTTGCATTAAATAAAAAGAGCAAAAAAGGTGAGATACTCCAAAGGGTAATCAATGTTGATTATAGTGTAGAGAAAGGCGATTTGAATACCATGTTCAAACAATGTGTAGGAGCCGGAAGAGCAAACGAAGGACTTCGGGCAGACTGGCAGCAGCAACTGGCATTTGTAAAAAAAGAGTGCGATTTTAAATACATCCGTATGCACGGACTTTTAAGCGACGATATGGCGGTGTATACCGAAGATGGTAAAGGGAATCCGCAATACAATTATATGTATGTAGATGCATTGTATGATTATTTATTGTCGATAGGGATCAAACCTTTTGTAGAACTGGGATTTATGCCGTCGGCACTGGCCAGTGGCAGTCAGACTATTTTCTGGTGGAGGGGAAATGTTACACCACCAAAAGATTATAACAAATGGGCTGATTTAATTCGTAATCTGACTCTTCATTTTACCGAACGGTATGGAGCGGATGAAGTGAAAACATGGTATTTTGAGGTTTGGAACGAACCTAATTTATCACCTGGTTTTTGGACCGGAACGCAGGCAGACTACTTCAAATTATACAGGTATTCAGTGAAAGCCATTAAAAGTGTCAATAAAGATTTCAGAGTAGGCGGACCGGCAACAGCAGGTGCTGCCTGGGTACCTGAAATGATTAACTTTTGTAGTAAAAACAATCTTCCGCTGGACTTTATCAGTACACATTCGTATGGAGTAAAACAGGGATTTCTTGATGAATATGGGAATTCCGGCACAGTGCTGAGTAAAGATTCGATGGCTGTAAGTGGAGACGTTCTAAATTCACGCAAACAAATTACAAACTCTTCCAAACCAAATTTAGAATTGCATTATACCGAATGGAGTTCGTCATACACCCCGGCCGATCCTATTCACGACAGTTATCATGAAGCAGCTTACATTCTGGAAAAAATCAAACAGGTCGGAAGTGCAGCCAATTCAATGTCGTATTGGGTCTTCACTGATATTTTTGAGGAACCGGGTCCCCGCTTTACACCTTTTCACGGAGGATTTGGACTGCTTACCATTCAGGGAATTCCAAAACCGGCTTTTTATGCTTACCAATTTATGAATAAACTCGGAAATACTGAACTGAAAAATACAGATACACGTTCGTGGATAACTAAAAGCGATAATGGGGGAATTCAATTGCTTCTTTGGAACTTTACAAACACACTTCCTGATTCTGTAAATAATCAGACATATTATATACAGGATTTGCCCTCTAAACCAAAGGGGAAAGTGAAAGTCAATATATCTCATGTACCGGCAGGAACATATACTATGGAAATTTATAAAGTGGGTTATCGTGTAAATGATGCTTACACTGAATATGTGGATAAGGGTAAGCCAAAACAGCTTAATAAACAGCAGGTAGAGGAATTAAAGAAACATAACAGCGGTTCTCCTATTATAGTTGAAACGATTGATATTAAAGCAAATGAATCCTTTTCAAAAGAGTTTGACATTCGGGAAAATGATGTTTTGCTGCTGAATTTAGTAAAACACTAACGTATTTAGAAAAATATTTATAAATTTGCCAATGTCGTTTTTTTGATTTTGACATTTCCCGGAAATTCATTGACTGAATTGTGTCTTGAAACTTTGTCTAATAATTTATAATTCCAGAATTAAATGAAAACGAGTAAAATTAAAGTTCTGTTATTAATTGCAATTTCTTTCTTTTTTAGCTTTGCAATGAATGCTCAGGGGTTGTACGTCGGAGCCAATTATCATCCCCATGATGATAAGAATCTTGAAAAAATCAAAAGTGACATCCAGCTAATGAAAGCAGCAGGATTTACGTCAGTCCGTATGGGGCATTTAGCCTGGGACAGTTATGAACCTTCGGAAGGACAATTTGACTTTGAATGGTTTGATAAGGTTATGGACATGATGAATCAAGCCGGGATTAAAGTGATTCTGGACATTGCTGTACGACCAGCACCAATTTGGTTACACCACAAATACCCATCCATCAACATTACAGATGCAAACGGGAATATGTTGTATCCAAACCATCGTTATATGGAAGATATAGGCGATCCAATGTATCAGAAGTATGCCCTGCAATATGCTGATGCAATTACAAAACGGTATGCCCGGCATCCGGCTTTGCTGGCTTTTGGGATAGACAACGAATCAGGAGATGGCCCAATTTCATACTCCGAAACGGTAAAGGAAAGGTTTATACTCTGGCTAAAGAATAAGTACAACACTGCCGGGAACTTAAATAAGGCCTGGGCGGGTCAGCGTTGGTCGCGAAGGATTAATGATTTTGATGAAGTTGGTCTACCTATGTCGGGGTCGGTAGTAGGTGCCCCGGAAAGAATACTTGATTTCAGGCGTTTTGTTTCGGATGAAGTCAATCAGTTCCTTTTAAAAGTAATTGATAAGGTAAATACTAATACACCCAACGCTTTGGTAAATACAAATGCCTGGTATTTCAGTCCGTTGAAATATTTTGACTATTCACAAATTGCCTATTCAGGTAAAATGACCCGTGAGGGTTGCGGTTTTTATCCGGGAAATTCATTAACTACCAATTGGGGTGTAATGAATGCCTTGTTTGGAATCTCCCGTATTCAATTTGAAAGTACAAATCCTTTCTGGTGCAGCGAATTTACGACCATGACAGCTGTGCCGAATTCGATCCGTAAGTCGGCTTATGCCACATTGATGTATGGCAACCAGATGGTTTGCGGATGGACCTGGCAAAGTATGTGGTCCGGTGAAGAACAGTATCTGGAAGGAATGCTTGATTGGGACGGAATACCCAACCGTAAATATGATGAATATAAAAAAATCGCAACAGAGTTTAAAAAGATCGGAAAGTATTTCCCGTATAAAGTTCAGTCAGAAGTGGGTTTGGCTTTTTCTTTTCCCAGCCAGATAGCAAGCAGTTCTTTCCCGGAACAACAGGAAAATCAACTTCAGGCATGCTTTGATGTATTTTTTAACCGCAATATGGATGCACGGGTGGTGGAGATTAGCAGAAGCCCCATGAAATATAAACTATTGATTATTCCCGGTGTAACTGTAATGGATGAAACAACTGCCACCAAAATTCGTGATTTTGTCAAAAACGGTGGAACAGTTATTATGACAAGCAACTCAGCTCTTGTTGATGAAACCGGAAAAGTATTTGCATCAACTCACCCTGGTCGGTTAAACGATGTTTTCGGAATACGGATTGCAGGTTATGAAGAAACGGAATCGCTAAACGAAATATCCGGGAAATCATTGAAAGGCAATAAAATTGAGCTATCCTATAAAGGGAAAGAGATTCCTTCAGAATCAGCCCGATTTGATGTTGTCGAATCTAAAGGTGCTGAGATTCTGGGAAGCATAACCAGTCTGGATAAGGATTATCCCATTATTACTTCCAATAACTTTGGCAAAGGTAGAGCGATTTATATTGGTCTCCCTGCAAAAGAAGAGATCCTTGATCCCTTGCTTGATGAGTTAATTGTTGAATTATCACTAAAAAAAGGTCCCGAAGTACCTGCCGGTGTTATGGCCCGACAGATTGATAAGAACCACTTTTTATATCTGAATGTAAGTAGTGTACCAAAAGAGATACAAATGGCAGGAAAATCCAGAAGTATCCTGTTAGATAAAAATTACGACGGCAATTTTACAATTGCTCCATACGAGCCGGAGTTTATTGAAATAAAGTAACATCTAAAGCCTAATGATAACAGAAAATGCTAAAAAGGAAATATTATCATGGGTGTTTTTTTAACCTGTATTTATTAATAAATGAACAGATGAAACTAATCTGAATTTTTTAAATATAGCTATAGTTGAAAGTTTACAAGTACACCTATCTATCTTAAATTTAATATAAATCACTTTCTTATGAAAAGAAATAAAAAACAACTATATATACTTGTAATATTTTTGATGGTTTCTTTCCAGAGTATTATTGGACAGTCAACTTATATTTTTCATCATTTAGAGACCAGTGACGGGTTATCAAATAATTCGGTAAAAACAATTATAAGAGACAGTTACGGATTTCTTTGGATAGGAACCGAGTCCGGATTAAACAGATACGATGGATATGGATTCAAAGTATATACAATGCGTTCCGGAGTTCCTAATTCATTGATTTCAAATGATATAATAGGGTTACAAGAAGATGGCTTAGGTAATATTTGGGTTAATCTCGGATATGCATACATGGTATACAAAAGAGATAAAGACTATTTTCTTTCAGATATAAAACATTTATTAATGGGTCTGGGCATACAGTCAGATCAAAACTGCAAAGTTTTTGTTGATAAAAAGCATAATCTATGGGTATTAAACAAACAGAAAGTGTTTTTTTACAATGTTCAAAAGAAAACTACAACCGCATTCAATTTAAAAACACCACTTTATGATGCTATTTCAACTGAAATAGCCGATATTGGTGAATTTTTGTTTGTTATTCAAAAGTCTGGTTGTTGGCAATTGAATAAAAATTCAGGAGTTCAAACATTGATAAAATTACCGGATTTTATTAAACTAGATATAACCAATAATAGTGCTAAAATTTATGCAGACAACAATAACGGGTTATGGCTTTATTCAGGTAATTCTGAACAGATTTTTTACAGAAAAAATCCGAATCAGGGATGGAAGAAAATAGAATTGACCTCTGAAATTAAATCTCAGAGTAATATAACAACTTGTATTGTTGAAGATCAAACCGGTCTAATCTGGATAGGGACAGATCACAAAGGATTATTTATATATGACAAAGCTAAAGATGCAATAACAAATATTGTATACTCTCCATGGATACAGACTTGTTTAACTTCTAACAACGTACAGTGTTTATATCAGGACAATAACGGAACTATCTGGATTGGACACAATAAAAAAGGACTCTCATTTTATCATGAAAGTTTTCGGAATTTTATCAATTTCCAACATCCGGAATGTTCAGATATTATTACAATAATGGAAGATCATCTTCGAAATATCTGGTTGGGAACAGATGGAAACGGATTATATGTCAAGGGAAGTAAGTCAGATAGTAATTTGAGGAAACTTCCTGTTCCAAATACCGCTATTGTCTCTATGTTAGAAGACAGAAAAGGACGTGTATGGATTGGTACATTTCATAAAGGCCTTTTTTGTTATGAAAATGGCAAGATAGTCCAATATACTACAAAAAACAGCAAATTAACCTGTAATGACATTTGGGGTTTAAAAGAAGACAGATATGGGAAAATATGGATAGGAACCCTGGGAGGGAAAATTCAGATATTGCCATCCGAATCAACTGATTTTGAATCTTTAATATCTCCATTTAATGATACTGATTATGTATTAGATATGTTTTATGACGGGGGTGACAAAATGTACTTCGGCACTGTTTATGGACTTTCAGTCGTAGATATAACAAACAACAAAAGGGTTATTTATAATGGGAATAAGCGAGGGAATCAACACTTCAAGGAAAATCTAATTTCCAATGTTTACAAAGATGAGCGTGGAATACTGTGGCTTGGACATAATGATGGGCTGACTATTTGGGATCAGAAAAAGGATACACTTTACTACTTTAACAAAGTAAACGGTTTATGCGATAATACAATCAGAGGTATTGCAGAGGATAATCTCAATAATATTTGGGTGACAACAAGTAATGGTTTCTCAATATTAACGGTTAAGCGGGAATTGAATGATATTCTGACTGTTACAAGTAAAAATTATTCAGTTAAAGATGGCCTTAAGAATAGTTATTTCAATAGCCATTCTATTTGCAAACTAAGGGATGGTGATATTTTACTTGGGAATGTAGATGGATATACTATGCTCAATCCGAATAAAATGGCTGAAAAAGATCAACCTATAGCAAAAGTTATATTTACCGGATTAACTGTGGGTAATCAGGATATTCAGGTAGATTCATTTTATAATGGTCATAAGTTACTTGAACGTCCAATGGAACTGACTTCTAAGTTAACTTTCAAATATAATGATAAACTCATTTCTTTGCACTTTACAACCGGAGATTTGTTGAATGCCGACAAAGTAAAATATGTCTATCAGATCGAAGGTTTTAATACCCAATGGATTCCAACCCAGGAAAACAAAATAGTTATATCCACGCTTCCTTCAGGAAGTTACCGTCTTTTAATTAAAGCATGTAATAGCGATGGCGTTTGGAATAATACACCCACCATTTTATTCATAAATGTAACTCCACCATTCTATGAATCCATATGGGCTTATATAATATATATTATTTTGATTATAAGTATATTGATGTACTATTTGCGTAGAAAAGAGGAAAGGCATAGAATAAAATTAGAGCAGCAGCTTATTCAAATGGAACATGAGAAAGAAATACATATTAATGAGATGAAGTTACGGTTTTTTACCAACATTAGCCATGATTTGCGAACGCCACTTACACTCATTATCACGCCATTACAAATTTTACTGAATGATTCAACGAACCAAAACATTAGAAAAAAATTGAGTACCATGTATAAGAATGCTCAACAATTACTGACGTTGATAAATTCGTTGCTTGATTTTCGTAAATTAGATGTAGGCGCAGAGACATTGAATTTAAAGCCTGGTGATTTTGTTAGTTTTGTCAGGGATATTTACAATTCGTTCTGTGTTTATGCAAACGAGCGCAATATTAACTTTTCCTTATTTAATGAAATGGAAAATCTATCAATGCAATTTGATCAGGATAAAATACAAAAAGCAATGACTAACCTTCTTTCAAATGCATTCAAATATACTGATGATGGAGGAACTATCAATATCCATATAAATGAACAGGATGATAATGTTTGTGTCAGCGTATCTGATTCAGGACCAGGTATTAGGAATGAAGAAAAAGAACATGTTTTTGAAAGATTCTATCAGGCTCCACAAAATCAGGAAAAAACAGGAAGCGGAATTGGCCTGCATATTGCAAACGGATATGTTACCCTTCATGGAGGAACTATAACTGTGACAGACAACGTTCCACAAGGCAGTATATTTACCTTTCAAATTCCAATCAGGGAAGTACAAAATGAAGAAAAATCACCTGCGAAAAAAGTGTTAGAAGAAGTTGCAGTCGAAGATATAGAAAGCGAAGGAATTTTAATAACTAAACCTGTATTGTTATTTGTAGATGACAACAAGGATTTTTGTGAGTTCATGGCTGATAATCTTGGAGAAGAATATTCTGTATTAACAGCTAACAACGGACAAGAAGCAATAGAACAATTAGATAAATTCGATGTAACCATCGTTATAAGCGATGTAATGATGCCGGTTATGAGTGGAACTGAACTTTGTAAACAAATAAAATCAAACATTTATTGGTCGCATATTCCGGTTATTTTGTTAACGGCACGTACTGCAGAAGAATACAAAATTGAAGGGTTTGAACTGGGAGCAGATGATTACATTACCAAACCATTTAACTTTAACTTATTAAAACTGCGCATTAACAAATTCATAGAGTGGACTGAGAAGTCTCATATTGCATTTAGTCAAAAGATGGATGTCTCCCCGGCAGAAATTACTATTACATCGTTAGATGAGAAGCTTATTGAAAAAGCTATCAAGGTAGTAGAAGAGCATATGAGTGATACCGAATTTTCAGTCGAAACACTTGGAGCTGCTATAGGCCTAAGCCGTAGCCACTTATACAAGAAGCTAATGGTGATTACCGGGAAAGGACCTGCTGATTTTATCCGTACAATAAGGTTGAAACGTGGACGTCAGCTTCTTGAAAAAAGCCAGTTACAGATTGCTGAAATAGCATATGAAGTAGGGTTCAATTCTCCGAAAAGATTCACCATTAATTTCCGTGAAGAATTTGGATTGTCACCATCGGAATATTTGCGTATTCACAAACAACAACAGGAATAATACATAAACGCACCTAATACAGCACATAAAGTCTCCGGATGTTTCAAAAGATGATCTAATTTTACTGCATATTTATGTTATGACAATTTCACTTTTTAAAAAGCATTTACTTTCGTGAAATTAACTGCATAAATGAAGTTGTAATTGACGTGCAGTACATTTGGTATCCTGGTATTGCATTTATTTTAGCCTTAAAATAAACTATAAATATCATCATACTAATGGCAAGAAGAAACTTATTTTTTGTTTTTTTGATAATTACCTCAATTTGTTTTGCGAGTAATTCCTGTGGATATAAAAATCCCATTATTCCCGGTTTTCATCCTGATCCAAGTATATGCAAAGCAGGAGAAGATTATTATTTAGTAACCAGTAGCTTTGAATACTTTCCCGGAGTGCCTCTGTTTCATAGCAAAGATTTAATACATTGGGAACAAATTGGGCACAGTTTAACCCGACCTACACAGTTGTCTCTCGATAAATGTGGTGTTTCCGGGGGCATTTATGCACCTACAATACGCTATTACAAGGGCATTTTTTATATGATTACAACAAATATTTCCAGGGGCAACTTTATTGTTAACACAAAAGATCCTGCCGGAGAATGGTCTCAACCAATCTGGCTTCAACAACCCGGGATTGATCCGTCGCTTTTCTTTGAAGATGATAAATGCTTTCTTACAACGAATCCTAACAATACTATTTATTTATGTGAGATAAATCCTCTAACCGGTCAACAACTGACAACAAGTAAACCGATTTGGACAGGAACAGGAGGCAGGTATCCTGAAGCCCCACATATTTATAAAAAGGATGGATGGTATTACCTGATGATTTCAGAAGGTGGTACTGAATACGGTCACAAAGTAACAATTGCAAGAAGTAAAAACGTAGATGGACCATTTGAATCGAATCCTGCAAATCCAATATTGACAAACTCTAACGTTAATGCTCAAATGAATTCCATTCAAGGTACCGGTCATGCTGATTTGATTCAGGCCAATGATAGTTCCTGGTGGATGGTATGTTTAGCATTCCGTCCTCAAACAGGTCAACATCATTTGTTAGGCAGGGAAACTTTCCTGGCTCCGGTAAGCTGGGATAAAAATGCATGGCCGGTTGTCAATGGAAATGGAACCATTGATATTAATATGAATGTGCCCACTTTACCGCAGAAACCCGTGAAGGAAGTTTCATACGCTACGGACTTTAATGAAAAAACATTGGGTTTTGAATGGAATTATCTCAGAAATCCTAACACAAACAATTATTCATTAACCGAGAACCCGGGTCATCTTCGTTTGAAAACATCTACGATAAAGTTAGACGACATTGATTCTCCGACTTTTATTGGTCGAAGGCAAGAGCATATAAATTTTGCAGCTACAATATCCATGGATTTATTAGATGCGCAAAATGGTGATGAGTCAGGCCTGACAGTTTTCATGAACAATAAATCACATTATGATTTATTTCTTAGACAAGCAGCAAATGGAAAGCGTTCAATTGTTCTTCGGTATCAGCTTGGCGAACTGACACATATTGATGCAGAAATAATAATTCCTAAAAGGAAAGTGGACCTTCAGGTAAAAGGAGATGCCGATTACTACTCGTTTGCTTATTCTACAGATGGCAGCTCTTTCCATCATCTAAGTAAAATGGATGTACGCTATTTAAGCAGTGAAACCGCCGGAGGATTTACCGGAATTTATCTGGGACTTTTTATAACTTCTGAGAATGCACAATCAAAAGGTTTTGCGGATTTTGATAAATTCACTTATATACCAGACAACAAATAAATGAATATATTTACTTTCCTACTAATACAAAAAGTCATTATGAAAATTCACATCAAAAAAAATTATTTTTTGCTCGCAGTGCTGTTTTACCTGGGATTAAATACAGTATTTGCGCAGGATATTAATATCACAGTAAATGCTACCGTTGATAAAAAAGCTGTTTCGCCATACATATATGGACGAAACAACACCTTTGACCAGCCTGCACAATTTTATAAAGATGCCGGATTGCACTTTTCCCGTATGAATGGAGGGAATAATGCTACCAAATATAACTGGAGAAAAAAAATAACAAGTCATCCCGACTGGTATAATAACGTATATGCCAATGATTGGGATGAATCAGCGAAAGATATTTCTACAACTTTTCCTGACATGCAGCAAATGTATGCATTCCAGCTAATTGGAAGGGTTGCTTCGAGTACAAGCTACAATTTTAACGACTGGGGCTATAATCAGTCGCAATATTGGTTTGGCGTAGGCCAGAATCTGGCTGGTGGAGGTGTACCTAACACAACTGATACTGCAAATCCTAATAAAGCATTGAAAGAAGGCGATAGTAATCTTTATACACAGGTATGGCCTGCCGATTCAACTGTTGAAATTTTAAATCATTGGTTTGGGGCAAAGGATCTAAAATTAAATAATAACCAATTTGTATACTGGAATATGGATAATGAGCCGGATTGTTGGAACGGAACCCATGATGATGTAATGAAGACTCTTATATCTTCGTCTGCATTTATGGATAATTTTATAATGGTAGCCAAAAAAGCCCGTGCCTTGTTTCCCGGGATTAAAATCTGTGGTCCTGTTACCACCAGTGAATGGCAATGGTATAAGTGGGGGAATGATAACATAAATATAAACGGTAAATATTATTGCTGGCTTGAGTATTTTATTAAACGATGTGCTGATGAAGAAAAAGCTTCAGGGATTCGAGTGCTTGATGTCGTGGATCTTCATAATTATCCATGGGCACAAAATGGAGACGTAGATGCTTTACAATTACACAGAATGTATTACGATACGAATTATGCATACCCCGGGGCTAATGGTCTATTCACTATTAACGGTGGTTGGGATACCAGTCTGAATAAGGAATATATCTTTAAACGCATAAACGATTGGTTGACACAATATTTTGGACCTGATAACGGAATTACCTGTGCAGTCAGCGAGTGGAGTCCTGCATCTTCTGATCCGAATGTCGCCTCTGTTGTATATGGTTCGCATCTTGGCACCTTTGCAAACAATGGTGTCGAATTTTTCAGCCCCTGGTCGTGGTTTAATGGTATGTGGGAAACATTGCACCTGTACAGCCGGTATGCAAAAGGCTATAGTGTTTCCAGCACTTCTTCGATTGAGAACACAGTATCGGCCTATACCACTATAAACGAAGCTGTCGACTCGATGACTGTAATTATTGTGAATCGCGATATGAGTTCCGCACGTAACGTGACGGTAAATTTAAATGGGTTTTCAGTTACTGACGGAAGCTACTCAACTCTACAGTTGTCATCCCTGCCATCAACCGAAACTTTTATATCGCACACCAACAATGCATTGAAACTAAATTCAGTAACGGTTAATTCAAATTCATTTTCAATAACTGTACCTTCACTTTCAACAACGGCAGTAATATTGAAATCAACAACAACCGGAGTTCAGGATATAAAAAGCCAGACAGATGAAATAAAGGTTTATCCAAACCCGGCTACTGATAAGCTACATATCAGTCTGTTTTCGAATGTTGCAGAACCAACAAAAGTTATTATTTATGACCAAAGCGGAAGGAAAATACATTCTTCTGATACTGATTATGATGGACATTCACAAATTACGTTGAATGTTTCGTCTCTTTCTAACGGATCTTATTTGCTATGCGTTATAAATAATCATTATACATCAAACAAAAGCTTTTTTATTGCCAGATAATTGACTTTTAATAAAATAAGAGCTCATAATAAAAAAGGTATAATCCTGAATTATACCTTTTTTGTTGTACAAAAATTTAAATAGGACCCTGGTTTTATATCAACAAAGAAGGAAAAGCTTACCTGTTTTTCTTGTGTGTTGATTCAAAAACCGGGGTCTTTTCATAAAATGATTCATATCAATTTTGACTCATTCCAAAGTGTATGTGTGTTTCCCTATTCAGGTGATTGAATTTAAATGAGAAATCAACTACAACCCGAATCAAAAGACAGTATTCCAAAGGTTAAATAGGCGGCGAAGAATACAATCAAAAAGTATTAATCACTATAAGCCGTTTGTAGGTAAAAACTATCCTGTTTTTTGACGGTATTCACCCAACTCCCCTATTATCGTATTGGTCAAATGTTGATTCATTTAAAACAATTGCACAACAGGACAATGATTTTTGCCTAAATAAGTGGGACCTTTCAAAGTTAAATATCAAAAGAAAAACCCAACTTTTATATTTAAATGTGACAATTGCAACAAAAGTGGCTGTTTTCTGACACAAAATGGTCCTATAATATAATGAAACTTAATATACTTTTACTCCTGATATTTTTAGTTTAAACACAAAAATGAAGAAATACAAATAACCTTAAAAACAACAGATAAAATATTACAGTATTTCATGAAAACAAATTTCTCAACATGATGATTAAACAATTAAAAACTAAATTAACAAGCAGGCTAATTGTTTAGCTTTAAATTAAAAACAGATAATTATTAACTTTAAATTTTAATGAATTATGAATGAAAAACATGTGATTCAATGCGTTCGAAAGGCAACACAAAACCTTTTTAGCAAGTACGTAATCCTTGCGGCTATGCTATGTTCTTTTGGACTTGCTTCCGCCCAGAATTCCGACGGGAAAGTATCCGGAACTGTTTTGTCAGATGCCAGTGGTGAGTCGCTTATCGGGGTCAGCATCAGAGTAAAAGGGACAAATCAGGGAACTGTTACTGATTTTAACGGAGCGTTTTCTCTTCAGGCAAAAGCAGGTCAAACGCTTGTCTTTTCTTACGTGGGTTATTCAACCCTGGAAGTAGCTGTAAGCAGTGATCATCTGACTATTCGTTTAAAAGAAAACGAAAACACACTTGACGAAGTTGTAGCTATCGGATTTGGCGTTCAAAAGAAAAAATTGATTACAGGGGCGACAGCATCAGTAAGTGGCGAAACTTTACAAAAGCTCAACACGACTAATGCGTTGCAGGCCCTTCAGGGACAAGCCGCCGGGGTAAACATTACTTCCACATCAGGTCAACCGGGTGGTGGTTTCAAAGTAAACATCCGTGGAGTCGGGACTATTGGAAATGCAAGCCCTCTCTATGTAGTGGATGGTGTTATCACAGGCGATATTACCTATTTGAACAATTCGGATATTGCATCCGTGGATGTATTGAAAGATGCTGCTTCGTGTGCTATCTATGGTATCAATGGTGCAAATGGTGTAGTGTTGATTACTACTAAAAGTGGGGAATCAGTGAGTAAGAAAGGTGGTCAAATTTCATTTGATGCTTATTATGGAATACAGAATGCTGCACGTAAACCAGATATGTTGAATTCTCAACAATACGCTACCATGCAAAATGAAGCTGCCATTAATTCAGGTTTTTTACCTGTTTTCTCCCAGTCACAAATCAAAGCTCTGGGTACAGGTACTAACTGGATGAACCAGATGTTTTCGTCCAATGTACCCACCCAAAACTATAATCTGGCTGCAAACGGTGGTACTGCTACTACTACTTATTCTTTAGGATTATCCTATACCCAACAGGGTGGAATTATCGGAGGAACAAACCTTTCGGATTACGAACGATATAATTTCCGATCGAATACTGAACATAAAATGTATGATGATCACCTGAAAATCGGAGAACATTTAACATTCTCATTTGTCAATAAAAGTGGAGTTCAGGATGGTGGTATATATGGTAACACCTTAAACGGAGCTTTAAATACAAGTCCTCTGCTGGCTATGTATGGCTCCAATGGCAAGTACCTGGATAGTGAGAATGAAATGATATCGTATTATGATAATAATCAAAATAAAAATGTCACAACAGCATGGGATAATCAGGAAGCGAATCCGTATGCTTCGATGCTATATAACAATCAAAACAATACGAAATCACAAACCCTGGTAGGTGATGTGTATGCAGAACTTCAACCGATAAAGAACTTGAAAATCAAATCAACTTTCGGCTTGAATTATTATTCGGATGCTTCTCATAGTTATTCCCCTACTTATACAAATTTATCCATTTATTCATTTAATAATTTCGAAAGTATTTCCCAAAGCTCAAGTCAAAATTATACAATGAGCTGGGACAATACAGTCAACTACATATTCAAGATCAACGATCATAAATTTGATGTGTTGGGTGGTAGCTCGGTTCGCAGATATCAAGGTAGTTGGATGAGCGGTTCAAATACCGGGACGACACTCTTTGGTAATTTTAATCGTGCCTATTTAAGTAACTCACAAGTTACAAGTTATACAATGAGCCCTGATACTGCCCGTGCAAATGCACAATCATTGACTCACTCCATATCTTTGACCGGAAATCAGGATGCCATCTATTCACAGGCTTCTTTCTTTGGACGTATTAACTACAACTTCAAAGAAACCTATTTAGCTTCTTTAGTGATGCGTGCTGATGGTTCCACTAATTTTGCCAAAGGACAACAATGGGGTTATTTCCCTTCGGTATCTGCAGGTTGGGTAGCCAGTAACGAAGCTTTTCTGGAATCAACCAAAGATTGGATGGACTTCCTGAAAGTGCGCGCCAGTTGGGGTAGTAATGGGAATGATAATATCAGCAAATTTAATTACCTTTCTTTGATTCAATTATCAAATGCCCAGTATAATTTCGGGAAAGATAACAGTACAATGACTGCCGGTTCTTATCCGGCAACTATCGGCGTAAATGATACAAAATGGGAAACTTCCTATCAGACCGATCTTGGTTTTGATGCCCGGTTTCTGAACAGCAAATTAAATTTAACCTTGGATGTATACGATAAAACAACAAAAAACTGGTTAATTATGGCGCCTTTACTAGCCACAGCCGGTGTTTCCACCAATCCATATATCAATGGTGGTGATGTTACAAACAAAGGGATCGAACTTCAGTTGTCCTACAACAACAACATTGGAAAAGACTTTAGTTACTCTGTTTCAGGTTCGTATGCTTATAATCAAAACCAGGTAAATAATATTCCGACTGCCGATGGCATTATCCATGGTGGAACAAACAGTATTTGGGTGAATGGCCCTGAATTTTTCCGTTGTTCGGCTGGAAATCCGATTGGATATTTCTGGGGTTATAAAACAGCGGGTGTTTTCCAAACAGAAGCCGATGTACTGTCCTGGAAAAGTAAAAACGGAACTGTACTTCAACCAACTGCTCAACCGGGTGATTTAAAATACGTGGATGTGAATGGGGATGGAACTATTACCGCAGCTGATAAAACAAATATCGGTGATCCTAACCCTCATCATGTTTTTGGTTTTAGTCTTTCCTGTAACTATAAAAGCTTTGACCTGTCAGTAACAGGCAATGGAGTCGCCGGAAATAAAATCGTTGAATCATATCGTAATCCAACTCAATATTCTAACTGGACGACTGACATTTTGGGAAGTTGGCATGGTGAAGGAACTTCAAACACACTTCCCCGTTTAACTCAGAATAGTTCAAACTATTCAGATTTTTCAGACATTTTTGTTCACGATGGAAGTTATCTAAGGATTTCAAATATAACCCTGGGATATGATTTGGCAAAAAACCTCAAATGGAAAAACCTGAGTCAGTTCCGCGTATATGTGGCTGTCGAAAATGTGATTACTTTTACCAAATACACAGGTATGGATCCGGAAGTTGGTTACTCAGCATCCGATGCCAGTGGAAATTATTCTTTCGGCCAGGGAGTTGACTTAGGTTCATATCCCCGACCTCAAACTTTCTTAGTGGGAGTCAACGTTAAATTCTAATTATTAAGGAAACATGAATATGAAAAAATATAAATTAATAACAATTGCACTTTTTGCTTTGATTGCATTCAATTCGTGCAGTGATTTTCTTACCACCGAACTGACTGATCCGAAGCAAACAAGTGATTCGTATTATAAGACTCCTTCGGATGCCTTTACGGCTTTAACAGGCTGTTATAATGGATTAGATTTAATCTGGAACGGTGGAGTGGCTTTTCCGGTTGCTTCAGAGGTATTTTCTGATAACTGTTTTGGAGGCACCGGTGCTTCTGATGGGTATGGTTATGCAATGATGGATGAATTTAATAAAATAATTTCACCTTCAGACAATTCATTGTATAGTTCTACCTGGAAAGCTTATTATCAGGCCATCTACCGGTGTAATGTATTATTGGGTAAGATGGACCAGGTAACCTGGGGTGATAGTATTAATTTGAAAAAACAATACAAAGCCGAAGCTAAATTTATTCGTGCATTTTGCTATTTTGATATGGTACGCCTATGGGAAAAAGTGCCATTGGTAACCGTCCCAACATTGGCAAATGTAACACAGGCCGATCCGGCATTGACTTATGCTCAAATTATGAGTGATTTACGTTACGCTGCTGATAGCTTGCCTGCAAATGCATATTCAACACTACCCAATGGAAGAGTAACCAAGTGGGCAGCTGAATCTTTACTTGCGCGTGTTTACTTATTCTATTCCGGTTATTACGGAGTTAGTACCATTGGTGGCGAAACTGCTACAACAGCTTTGGCAGCAACAGAGGATGTCATAGCACATAGCGGACACGCATTGGTGAGTGATTTTACGACATTATGGCCTTGTGCTTCAATCGCTAAAGGCGTTACATATGCAGGTGAGGCAAATCCCGAAGTGGTATTTCAGATTAAATATTCTTCTAACGAGGATTATAACGGGAATATAACCGGGAATGAATGGATGGTTATGGAGGGAATCCGTGATCAATCGGTCTTTCCATATCAATATGGTTGGGGAGCTTGTACGGTCGATCCGAAATTATTTAATACTTTTACTTCAGCCGATTCTACCCGTAGGTTTGCCTCTATTACAGGTGTTGCAGAAGAAAAATTAGCTTATACAAAGTCGGCTGATAATCGGGAATATACAGGTTATTATTTGAAAAAATACAGTCCGATTTGCGATAAAAACGGTGTATCTATCGTTGCTAATTTTCAGATTGGTCAGGATCAGGATTATTTTGCCATTCGTTATTCTGATGTCTTGTTGATGGCTGCTGAGTTAGGGAGTTCTAATGCCCAGACATATCTGGATGCAGTTCGCAGTCGTGCTGGTCTGGCAACAGGTGTGGCACCAACAAAAGCAAACATACTGGCAGAACGTCAATTGGAATTTGTAGGTGAAGGAATCCGTTATTGGGATTTGTTACGTCAGGGTATCACAATTGCAGCATCGACAATTGCTAATAATACCACCCTTTCGTATCTGCAGGATGGAAAAACTCCTCCAACAGCTGCTCAATTGCAGGCTAATATCACTGCAACCCGTGGTTTTCAACAAATACCTAACGACCAGATTACCTTGTCGTCAGGAGTTTTGAAACAAAACGCAGGTTGGTAAAAATTCTTTAATAACTAAAAATATACAGATATGAAAAATAAATTAAAAATATTATATCCTTTGTTGGGTCTGGTGCTGTTTTTTTCAGCCTGTACTCCCGATAATTATGAACTTGGAGCAATTGCGAACAAAAGTACATTAAAGTTTACGGTAGCTCCATCGAGTACAAATCCAAATAATATCGTCCTGACAAGTTTAACTCCAAATGTAACACCATTATGGATAACTCCGGCAGGTCGTTCAATTCGGGTGAAAGACACTGTTAATATAGCTTTTCCCGGCGTTTATACATTTATCTACGGGGTGGAAAGTGCCGGAGGTTATGTACAGGCAGATTCAGTTCAGCTTACAATAACCACGTTAGACCAGAATGCTTTAAAAGACCCAATGTGGGTTAATCTTACCGGTGGGTATGGAAAATCTAAAACATGGGTGTTAGATTTAGATGCCAATGGCGTAAGCAAATATTTTAGCGGAGCAATATATTTTGGCGGTACAGGCTGGGAATGGGATGCCGGATGGGCCAGTTGGATTATGCCTGTAGGTGATTACGGAACAATGACTTTTGATTTGATTGGCAATGCAAATTTTAGCTCGGATAATAAAATGCTACCGGCTTTAGGATCTGCCACTGGTAAATTTATGTTGTATCCTGCTACAAGCCAGCTGCAAACTTTTGGTGCACAACTTTTACATGATCCAAACCAAGGTCCTGCCGTAGCAAGCTGGTATGCGAAAATGACAATAATGTCGCTTACTGCCAATACAATGCAGGTAATTGCTATAACAGGTCCTGGCGCCTGGGATATTTACAACTATATTACACTGGATTATTACAATTCTCATTAACTACTCTATTAGTGGATAATTAGTTACGAGGCTGATTGTTAGGTTACACGAACACAGTCAGCCTCTTTTTTTCAATACGTTTTTCTGAATCCTTTTTTCCGAAATTAAATCAATGTATCTACAAAGAATAAAAAAAGATTAATTATAGAAATTGAAAATCACGCATCCTCACGGACTCAATTAAAATCAAAGGATTGATTGTCTTTGTGGAAAAATTGACTTTTCAGTGGAGAATTCAATATTGATTGAGTTTATTTTTGTCACATCAATTATTTATTAACAGACAGAAAAAACTATATAATTGTATACAGTATATTATCATTCATCTCTATAAATTAACTGCTATTTAAACGTCATTCTAATATTTAAATAATATAAGGTTATTTACTAATAGGTATTAGTTTTAGAATGATGAAATCCCCTGACTTTATAAATAAGTCGGGGGATTTATATCTGTAGTATTAAAATTCCTGATTATTCAAACTAAACTAACTAATCAATAGAAGTTTCAATATCTTGATTTAATTTGGCAAAAGCACTTGCTATAAAAGAAAAATGAAGTGATTTTACTCCATATCATCATGATTCTACACTACAAAAATACAATACCTGAAATAAGAATCATCAGGATGAATCCTTTCGATTAAAAAGTTGTGAATTTACACAGCTTTAAATTTAGTGTTATTATTAATATATTCAAAGAATCAATTTATAAAAATCATGAGAAGATTTAAATTAATTTTGTTGTTCTACTTTTTTTTATCGACAATTGGAATCAATGCGATTCCATTTCAAAAAACAGCGGATGGTATTCTGATTTCGCTTAAGCAAAAGACTCCTGAAAGTTCTAAATCAATCCGATTGCAAGTTATTACCGATGATATTATTCGCGTAACAGCTTCACCAGCCTCTGAACTCCCTGAAACAAAAAGTTTGATTACTACTTTTACAGACACAAAAAAAACCGGTTGGAATGCAACCCGGGAGGGTGATTTTGTAGTTTTAAAAACAGCTACTCTTAAAGCATTTGTTTCTGTTAAAACGGGAGAAATTAAGTTCACCGATTTAAAAGGAAACGTTATACTGCAAGAGCAACATGGTGGCGGAAAAACCTTTAAATCCATCAATATGGAAGGGAAATCAGGTTATACATTCCGCCAGATATTCGAGTCTCCTTCCGATGAAGCTTTTTACGGTTTAGGTCAACACCAATCCGATGAATTCAATTACAAAGGAAAAAACGAAGAGTTGTTTCAGTACAATACCAAAGTATCCATTCCATTTATCGTTTCCAATAAAAATTACGGAATTCTATGGGATAATTACTCGTTAAGTCGTTTTGGAGATCCTCGTCCATACGCAAACCTCGATCAATTCAGGCTATTTGATAAAAACGGAAAAGAAGGTGGATTAACAGCTACCTACATGCTAAATAAAAACCAGAAAGATGTTTCTATTGAAAGAGTGGAATCAACAGTAGATTACGAGAATATTCAAACGATAAAAAACTTTCCAAAAAACTTTCAACTCGATAATGCAGCTGTAATATGGGAAGGTGAAATTCAGCCAAAAGAAAGTGGGGTTTTCAGATTTATTTTATACTATGCCGGTTATACGAAGGTGTATCTGGACGATAGCTTAGTAGTCGCAGAGCGCTGGCGAACAGCTTGGAATCCTAACAGTTTTAAGTTTTCAGCCAATCTGAACACAGAGAAACACAAACTTCGTATCGAATGGATTCCAGATGGAGGAGTTTCGTATATAGGCCTGAAAGCCCTGAGTCCTGTTCCTTCAAAAGAACAGGCCAAACTTACGTTCTGGTCGGAAATGGGACAAAAGCTCGATTATTATTTTATCCGTGGAAATAATCCTGATCAGGTAATAAGTGGCTATCGTACTGTAACCGGGAAAGCACAGATAATGCCTAAATGGGCAATGGGATTCTGGCAAAGTCGCGAACGTTATAAAACTCAGGATGAAATACTCAGTACCTTGCGCGAGTTTCGTAGACGTCAGATTCCGATTGATAATATAGTACTCGACTGGAACTATTGGCCTGAAAATGCCTGGGGAAGTCACGAATTTGACAAATCCCGATTCCCTGATCCTAAAGGAATGGTCGATTCAATCCATGCATTAGATGCACATTTCATGATTTCAGTCTGGCCTAAATTTTACAAAACAACCGAACATTTCAAAGAATTTGAAAGTAAAGGATGGATGTACATGCAGGCTATAAAAGACAGTGTCCGTGATTGGGTAGGTCCTGGTTATGTCGGTTCATTCTATGATGCCTATTCATCTGGTGCCCGGAAACTGTTCTGGAAGCAGTTAAAGGAACATTTATACTCCCTCGGGTTGGATGCATGGTGGATGGATGCCAGTGAACCAAATATACGCGATTGTACCGATATGCCGTACCGTAAAGCTCTCTGCGGTCCAACTGCACTGGGTCCATCAACTGAGTATTTTAACGCTTATGCATTGATGAATGCCGAAGCCATTTACGACGGACAACGAGGTGAAGACAACAATAAACGTGTTTTTTTACTCACCCGTTCAGGATTTGCCGGTTTACAACGTTATTCAACTGCCACATGGAGTGGTGATATCGCTACCCGTTGGGAAGATATGAAAGCGCAGATTTCTGCCGGTATAAATTTTTCAATCAGCGGTGTTCCCTATTGGACAATGGACAATGGTGGTTTCTGCGTTGAAAAACGATACGAAAATGCCCCGGAAGATTCTAAAGATAAGGATGAATGGCGCGAATTAAATGTCCGGTGGCATCAGTTTGGCACATTTGTACCCCTTTTCCGCACACATGGTCAGTTTCCTTATCGTGAACTTTGGAACATTGCTCCCGAAACACATCCGGCATACAAAACCATGTTGTATTACACTCAATTACGTTATAAGTTAATGCCCTATATCTATACCATGGCAGGTATGAGCCATTTCAATGACTTTACAATTATGCGTGCTTTGATGATGGATTTTGAAAGTGATAAAAGCGTTTTGAATGTTAGTGATCAATACATGTTTGGTAAAGAGCTGATGATTTGTCCAGTCTATAAATACCTGGCCCGTACACGCGAAGTTTATTTCCCGAAACAAACCGGTTGGTACAACTTGTATGATGGCAGATTCACTTCCGGAGGACAAAAACAGACAGTGAATGCTCCTTACGACCGTATGCCAATTTATGTAGCTGCCGGAAGTATTCTTCCGGTTGGTAAAGTAATCCAAAACACATCACAAGCTCAAACCAACCTGACATTGTTCGTTTATGCAGGTAAAAATGGTAAATTCACGTTATACGAAGATGAAAATGTAAACTACAACTACGAAAAAGGTGCATATTCTACAATATCTTTCTCCTGGAATGATCTGGAAAAAACATTAACTATTCATGACAGGAAAGGTTTTTTTCCAAATATGGCTGCAAAGCGGAAATTCAATATTATACTGGTGTCAGAAAATAAGGGTACAGGGATAGATGTATCGGAAAAAGTTGATAAGGTTGTCAGTTATACAGGTAAGAAAATTGAGGTTAAACTATAAAACCCTATAATTTTATAACTGTTGCGGTAGAAAAATAGAATGGGATTTATATTATCATTAGTAGACTTTATATTGACAAATTTTTTATTTGACTATTTATCAGAAATATTTACAGTCATTTTGAGTTATACAAACATATATTAAACTATAGGCGCTTTGACCGCCCATTTTTCTTCAGCAATTGTCTCCTGCTTTAGCTGGAGAATTTGGAATTTAAATAGTTATTGAGGTTTTAGCCAAATTCATATCAATTGATATTAAATTGATTGAGAAATAATACATTCGGCTAAAGCCAATATTTAATGCAGAATCATCCTCCAGCTAAAGCTGGAGGCAATTGAAAATTAGTAACAATAGTCGGAAGTATTTGATGAATAGCTCCCCTAAAAGAGGTCCTATATTTTATTATATATTTCAAAATAAATCATTTAATTTGGGTGGTCTAAGCGCCTATACCAATTAAACTATATGATTATTATGCAATACGACAAAATTAATCGAGTAGGCAGGGGGGTGCATCCCCCCACCCTCTCACTATCGTGCATGCTCTTGCACACGGCGGTTTCCTTTAGTAGTTAAACATCTAAACGAAATCAATTAAGGCTCGTTCTTCTCTCCTGGCCGAATTGTTTGCTGCTCCTTTCCTGCTGTTGCTCCGCATACGACTTTACAACTTTTTGAATGGCTCGTAATACTCATACTGAGATATTAAGACTTTCTTCCGCTCTGGAATTCCGAATTCAAAATAGCTGCTCCTTAGACTAAAAGATTCAGTTCTTCGTCTTCTTCTGATACTACCACTTCAACTCATTTCGTTTCTGAATAGTGGCTCGATACTGATGACTACTATGACCTCTGCTTACTACTTTCAATGCCTGGCAAATTATCACTAATATGCATGTTTTTCTTACACATTACAAGACCTCTCGTGGTAAAGTTTTTATCTTTTTTTAGGTTCTACCTGATTTACCGTAAACAGTAACGGTAGAATTTTGGGTTGTACGCAAACCATTGCTCGCTCACCCTCCGCTTGTAAGCATTATATCAGATTTCTTTGCGTTAGAACGCAAAATTTGCTGATAATTTCTTTCAGTTCACGATAACTATCGGAACCACCTCACAGTGGACACTCTTGTCATTCACTAACACTTCCTATCAACTCGGCATGTACGAGGACTTGCACCTCGCTGGGAAATTAGCTATGCCCGACATACAAATAGCAATCGACTTACAAAAAGCCCGCTATAGTGGTAAAAAAGCTCATAACGTGAAGAATAACGTATTAAGTTTGCCTGATAGACAAATTATTGGATTAGAATAATTGTTGATATAGTGTTCATGATAAAAAGATATGCGATAATCAGCATATCCATTTCCAATCGGGCTTTATTTTATGACATAATACTGTATTTCAGTAATATACTATGGATGGCGTTACTGTAAAGATGCCTACAAAAAAGCCAAAAGGAAAGGAGCTTTCAGATAAACAAAAAGAAGCAAATCGCTCAATTTCCTCTTTTCGTGTACTGGATGAACATGCAATTGGTTGATTGGTTGGTTGATTCAATAATGAAACTAAACGGCTACATATCAATTGTAAATGAATAAATTGAAAATTATAAATAATCCTGCTTTTTTAATCAACCGGAACGATGAATAATAGTCCTTTTGAATGATACAGACCTCCTCCTTTCATCTATTAAAAATGGTTCTTTTAAACAGTATTATCCTCTTTTAATCCTATTTGGTTTATTTTATGAATCTATATGTTTACTGAAAATGAATTGGTTGATTTTTTTATATATAACCTTTCAATTTAATGCAATAAATAAATCACGAAATAAATTCAGTTTTAAAAATAAACCCGGACATCATCATTGTCGATAATCATCTGATTTTCCGTCAGGGGTTAAAAGCAAATATTAACTTTGAAAATGTTGGATCTGTTATCGCCAAAGTGTCAGACGGGGACAAATTTATAGAACTCCTCTCAACACTAAAACCCTATTTAGTACTTATTGATATTGATAAGTGTATAAGTAATCATAGATAGTTAAATGATCTATTTTAAAATCTACAAAAGCTTAAATTTCAGTATCATGCCAATTATTAATTATTAATTTCTTATATGTTTTCCGATTCCTGAGTTTAAAATTAAACGGGGAATAAACGACAGCACTTCTTCAAGAGATATTAATTTGATGGTGAAAAAGATGGCGAAGAAGACATATCAATATCATTTATCTCTATAAGACTTTTGTAAGGAAAAACAATTCTGTTTTTTGACGATATTCATCCAACTGTTCAAGAAGTTAGCTATTAACAGAAATGGTTTCAAAAGCAAACCATTAATTCAACTGCATATATAAACAACGAGAAAATTAATCTGACATAATAATTTGCAAAAAATTCATCTACAGGATATTCTGTCTTGATTCTTGGTTCTTTGTTCTTGCGTTCAATATAGTACGCCAATACATAACACAATGAGTGAAACTGTAAAAGTATAAATATTAATATAAAATAACTCTCTCCATGTTTTAATATGATGATTGCAACAAATGTAGACGTTTTCTGACACAAAATGATACTATAGTGTAATGAAACTTAAGATACTTTTACCCCCGATATTTATTGTATAGAGTCACAAATAAAATAGCATACAACATTAAAACTGCAATAGATAAAATAATATTTTTTTTTGTAGCACATTTCATTATAATGATAAAAAAATCAATGAAGAATTAAATTAACAAGCTGGCTGATAATTTATCTTTAAATTAAAAGCAAACAATTATTAACTTTAAATTAAAATGAATTATGAATGAAAATCACGTGATTCAATGCGTTCTAAGGGAAACCAAACGCTATTTGAACAAGTACGTAATCATCGCATTAATGCTCTGTTCCTTTGGACTTGCATCGGCTCAAAATTCTGATGGGAAAGTTACGGGCACTGTATTGTCCGAATCAAACGGCGAGCCCCTGATTGGCGTTAATATTCTGGTAAAAGGTTCAACGCTAGGAACCATGACCGACTTAAATGGTATTTTTACCATCAAAGCCAAAATCGGTGAAACGCTCAGAGTAAGTTATATCGGCTACGAAGCCCAGAATGTAAAAGTAACTGGCGGCAATTTAACTATTCGCTTAAAAGAAAACGAAAAACTGCTGGACGAAGTGGTAGTAATTGGGTATGGGACTCAGAAAAGAAAAGACATTACAGGTTCCATATCTTCTGTAACAGGTGCTGACCTTCGCGAAACCCAACCGGCTACTTTCGACCAGGCCCTGCAGGGAAAAGTTGCAGGAGTTACGGTGCAACAAATATCGGGTCAGCCCGGTGGTGGTGTATCTATTCAAATACATGGTATATCTTCTATAAGTAGTACCAATTCGCCCTTATACGTTATAGATGGTGTTATTATTCCACCAACCAGCGACCCTGGAAATGGTTCCAATCCATTAAATACGATTAACCCTTCTGAAATAGAATCGTTAGAAGTATTAAAAGATGCTTCTGCCACTGCTATTTATGGTTCGCAGGCAACCAATGGTGTGATTGAAATTACGACTAAAAGAGGTACTATATCCGCTCCTGAGATAACTTATGAAGGTTATATCGGCTATCAGCAGATACCAGGAACGCTTCCAACTGTAAATTTACAACAGCTTGCATCATTTCTAAACGATAGAGCAGTGGTCTGGGGATTTGATGCCAGACCGGAATTTGCAAATCCCCAGTATTTAGGAACCGGTACCAATTGGCAAAACGAATTGTTCCGTAGTTCACCTGAGACCAATCATTCGCTTACGATAAGAGGTGGCGATACGAGAACTCAATATATGTTTTCAGTTGCTTATTACGACCAACAAGGTATTGCTCTCGGCTCTGATTTTCAACGATATTCCGTACGCTTAAATTTGGATAATAAGACAACGAATTGGCTTAAAATAGGAACCAGCCTCCAATTTGCAAATGTTGTTGAAAATGTAAATACCACTAGTGCCGGCGTAATATCAAATGCTTTAAGCTTAACGCCTGATATTCCGGTAAAAAACAGTGATGGTACCTGGGGAGGTATTACGAATACTGCCGGATGGGTTACCGCTCAGCCAAACCCGGTTGCTATGGCTCTTATTAATACAAATATGAACCATAGATATCAGCTATTAGGTAACGTATATGCTGAAATCAAATTTACCAAAGATTTATCGCTGAGAAATGAGGTTTCGGGAAATTTTGATTTTTTAACAAATAACACGTTTCAGCCTCAAACTACTTTTGGAACATATACGACCCCTAACCCAACTACATCATCGTATAGCTATAATCAAAATATTACTACCGTGGTACGAAATTATTTTACTTATGGTCATGCTTTTGGTAAAAGTACCCTTAATGTTGTGGCAGGTCACGAGGCTGATTTAAGTACTTCTGTGGGTGTTTCAGCCAGCCGGTCAAATTTTCCTTCTAATAGTGTGCAATCTATTTCCAGCGGCGATCCTACAACCGCGAAGAATAGTGGAAGTACAGGCGATGGTGCCTCTGAATCCTATCTCGGTCGTATCAATTATAACCTTATAGACAAATATCTGTTTACAGTTAATGTGCGTGATGATGGTTCTTCAAATTTTGCAGATGGAAACAAGTGGGCACTTACATCTTCCGGTGCCTTAGCGTGGAAAATAAAGAATGAAAAGTTTTTGGAAAAAGCAACAGCTATTAATGACTTAAAGTTGCGCCTTAGCTATGGTTTAACCAATAATCAAGGCATACCTGGCAATACCTATGTAACCCAGCTTACAACCGTTGCTAATGGCTTATCCGGTACAGCACAGTTTCAAAGCAATCTGGCCAATCCTTATGTACAATGGGAAAAAACAAAAAGTTCTAATATTGGATTGGATGGTGCTTTGTTTAACTGGAAAATAGATTTTTCGGTCGATGTTTATGACCGTATAACAGATGGTCTTTTATTAAAAGAGCCTTTTCCACAGTATACTGGTACAACAACAAGTTATTCACCGGGTGCGATGGCTGCACCTTATGTAAATGTCGGATCAATCAGCAATAAGGGATTTGATATTAGAATTGGAACAACGAATATTGATACCAAAATTTTTAAATGGAAAACAGATCTTACCGTATCGCATAATGAAAACAAAGTATTGTCCTTAGGTTCGGGAGGCACTGATGCCAACCTTACAGAAGGTGCTTCAAGAACGGTAGTAGGTCAACCTATTGGAGAATTTTACGGCTATGTTTATGATGGCATATTTGCAACTGCCAATGATTTTAAAACACATGCCTTACCGGCTGACCAAAGCGGAAATCCTCTTCCAATTTCAAAATCTTATGGTGGTATATGGTATGGAGACCATATGTACAAAGACTTAAATGGCGATGGTATCATTGATACAAGAGACCAAACCAACCTGGGTTCTCCTTATCCGGCATTCACATTCGGATTCAATAACACATTTACCTATAAGAACTTTGATTTAAACATTTTCTTTACTGGAAGTTATGGCAACAAAGTGTATAATGAATTGGCACAAGCGCAAGATAACCCTCTAACTAATACCAACTATTTTACAGGAGTATTAAACTATGCCCGTACAGCTTTAATAAATCCTACCGGCGATGCTACTAATGTAAACAATGTTTACGTTACCAACCCCAATACCACGATTTTAAGCCTAAGAAACGACGATACCAATCAAAATAATCGTTTTAGCAGTTTGTATTTGGAAGATGGTTCATTTATACGCTGTAAAACCATAGCCTTAGGTTATAATTTTCCTAAAAGTGTATTGCAGAAAGTGCATATGAATTCTCTAAGAATTTATGTTAATATTATGAATGCATTTATAATAACAAAATATACCGGCATGGATCCAGAAATTGGTTCCTGGAACCCACTTCAGTCTGGTTATGATAGTGGTTATTATCCTCAATCAAGAGTATATACTATCGGCCTAAATGTTAAACTATAACAAAAATAAAACTATTAATTATTATGAAATCAATAAATAAAATAATCATTCTTTTGCTATTGCTTGTGGCATTTGCAGGATGTGATACAGGTTTTCTTGACCGTCCGTCCCAATCCCAGATAAGTTCCAATAATTTTTATCAAACTACTACCGAAATGAGATTGGCTACTGCCAACCTTTATGGAGGTGCGCCTTGGTGGCAATGGCATAATGGTGCATTTTTAAACCTTGGCGATGTATTATCTGGAAATGGGACTACAGGTCAATATGAAGGCACTGATCAAATTGAACTTTTCGCACATAGTCTCTCAGCTTCAAACGGTATTGCGTTGAGTGCATGGGTAGGCTTATATAATGTTATTGGTCAATGCAACAATACAATTCTCGGCATACAGCAATATGCCCCTGCTACTGTTGCAAAAACAGATATAAATGCTGCCATTGCCGAAGCAAGGTTTATACGGGGGGTAGCATATTTTTATTTGGTTATACATTTTGGGGCTGTGCCTATTATTGAGGATAACAGTAAGGTTATAAATGACCCATTGCTTAATCGCATAATTGTTTCTGATGTGTATAAGTTTGTAACGAATGACCTCACTTATGCAGCACAAAACCTTCCTGTTAAAGATGTAGCAGGAAGAGTAACTACATGGTCTGCTCAAGGTATGCTGTCCAAAGTGTATTTAACAATGGCAGGGTTGGGTCAAACCGGAGGTACGCGCAATCAGGCATACTTAGATAGTGCTAAATTATATGCAGGCAATGTGTGTAAAAATAGTGGGATAGAGCTTTATCCAAGTTATTATAATCTATTCAGGGCGCAATTTAACGATGTACCGGAAGATTTATTTTCTTTGCAATGGGCAGCGGGTACCGGTTATGGCAATGGTAATACGTTGAATAACCTTGCACCAAGCAATACCATTATGCCACAAAAAGGTGGAGCGTGGTCATCTATGTATCCTACTTACGACTTTTATTTGGGGTATACCCCTCAAGATTCTATAAGACGTAAAGCTACTATAATGCTTACCGGCGATTACTATCCAGAATTAAATGCTGCCGGCGGCGGTTATACGGCAACTGAGGTATGTATGAAAAAACATATTATTGGTAACGATGTAGATAACAGTTCGCCTCTTATGGATTTATGGTCATCACCAGAACACGATGCCATGCTTCGTTTAGCCGATGTGTATTTAATTTATGCCGAAGCTATTTTGGGAAATAATACTACCACTACTGATGCTGATGCGTTACTTTACTTTAACAAAGTGCGTGAAAGAGCAGGTGTTGATCCGGCTACAAGCCTGGATATTGATACTATTCTTAAGGAAAGACGTATTGAATTCGCTTTTGAGGGTCAATACTGGATGGACTTGGTAAGGCTTTCATATTGGAATCCAACTAAAGCATTGAGTATTCTAAATACACAAGATCGTCGTTTGTTTACTTATGCTGCTGGAGTTGCTACACCGGCTACCGGGACTATAGCAACTGTTGTTCCGGCAACAACTAGCTCATTTACAATACAAATACCGGCTTCGGAGTTGACAGCGGATCCAAAATTGGCAGATAATCCTGTATCCTATTTTAAATAAATAAAATCTACAATCATGAAAAAAATATTAAATAAACACATCCACTTTTCACTAATGTTTTGCTTGACTGCGATTTGCATTTTGTTTGCATCTTGTAAAAGTGAGGAATTAGGTTCACCTATCATTAAAGATGTAAGAAATTATGTTGCCTCCCCCAACGATACTATTTTACATAGTGCCGTGGCAAATGCGCAGTGGGTGGTTATTGAAGGACAGAATTTGCAAAATGCGCAAAAAATAATTTTTGATGGAATACCGTCCACTTTCAATAGTGCTTTATTAGCTCCTAATAGCGCCGTGGTGCAAATACCTTCCATCGTATTTTCAACAATTGATACTACCAAACTATATACTTTAGAGTATGTGACAACTACAGGTTCAACAATGTTTTCTTTTAAATTAGGACCTGCGGCGCCCACTATTAGTGCTATATCCAATGTATTTGCAAATTCCGGCGATTCGGTTTATATTTATGGTTCGAATTTATTTTTAATTCAGAGCTTTTCTTATGGTGGTACAAAAATTTCCTCACCTAAGTTTAGTTATGATGGGTCTGCTATCGGTTTTAAAATGCCATCACCTGCACCTACCTCCGGAGAGGTATCAATAACGACAAAGAGTGGTACGGCTACTTTTCAAATAGTAGCATTACCAACCATTACAAGTATTTCCAACGATAATGCCAGCCCGGGTGATTCGGTTTATGTTTATGGTACTTACCTTAAAAGCGTTCAATCATTTACTTTTTCCGGTGCTACCATCAGTTCTTTTGTATCAGCTACCGACGGATCTTCAGTTGGTTTCATAATGCCTACTATAACTACCAGCGGACCGGCATCCATTAAAACGCCGTTTGGTACAGCCACTACCGCGTATAATGTGTATAATATTTATAATGTGCAGTTTGTGGGAGTAGCGACAACAGGTGTATTAGCCAATCTTGAATGGGGTAATGCGTTTGGTTGGTCATGGTGGGGAGGTATAAAATACACAACAGGCAATCCTGCCTGGGGAGGCATCACCGATTTTAATGGTGTATTGGGTTCTGAAACCAATAGTCAGTTTGCATATATGAAAACAGGTATTATGAAAAGCGGTGATGGAACATCATCTGATGGAACTTATAACTTCCCAATTGGTTCTGCCCAATGGTTTCCAACGGCAAACCTTTCAGATCCTGTTGGCGACTGGGCAATTCAATTTGAAATGAGTGTGGCTAATCCCTGGAATGGCGGTACTCTTTGCTTCGAAACTGGTTTTGCTAATAACTATATGGCCCGTTATGAACCATGGCAAATTTCTGCTTCGAGTACGAAAGCTTTCTCTACCAAAGGCTGGCAAACTGTGACCATTCCGTTATCTTCATTCCGGGCTGAAGATACTAACCTCGGAAAAGGGGAAGGTGTTTCGGTTGCGAGTTTAAATGATTTATTAGGTGGTACAGGTAATACAAGTTTGAATATTTACCTCCACAATTTCAGTACTTCACCAACTGCAACTGGTTTTTATGCTGCATTTGATAATATCAGGGTAGTAAAAATAAAATAACAGAAATGGAAAAACCTGTGGATGTTCCACTAAAATTGGAGCATTCCACAGGTTTTAGTACCAACAACAAAATTTTTTATCTATAAAATAAATAAACAAAATGAAACACAATAATTTTATTATAATTTTAGTGTTGCTTATTGCAAGCTTAGTAGTTGTTTCCTGCAATACTACTATGCAGGCTCCGCAACTTTCGCTTTCTAATAAAACAGACAGCATACCGGCAGGTGGTGGAACCATATCCTTGTCGTTTACTTGTAACGATAACTGGAGTATTGATACAATCGGCATTGGTTGGCTGCATGTAAACCAAATATCAGGTACTAGCGGTACTGCTACCATTAATTTAAAAGCTGCCGCAAATACTACCGGGATTAGTCGCTCGGTAATTTTAAATGTTATCTCACCCAATGGTCAATCCAGGAGGGTTACGGCTCTTCAAGTTCCGGTAATTTATGCATCTTTTAATACATCGCCTATTGCTCCTGATATGACTGGCATGGGAAGTACTGCTGCTCAACTATTATCAAATTTAAAATTGGGTTGGAATCTTTACAATACACTGGAAGCTCATAATAGTGAAACTGCCTGGGGACAGCCATTTACTACGCAAGCCGAAATTGATGCGGTAAAAAATGCCGGCTTTAATGCTATCCGTCTTCCTTGTGCATGGCATCTTCATATGAACCCTGCCACCGGAGTAATAGATCCCGCCTGGCTTGCCAGAGTAAAACAAGTGGTTCAATATTGCACGAATGATAGTATGTATGTATTGCTCAATTGTCATTCTGATGATGGATTTCTTGATTGTGGTGCAACAGGTGCTTTGCAGGATACTATAAAAGCCATTCAAAAAGCTATATGGGAACAGGTTGCCACCACCATGCGCGACTTTGATGAGCATTTGATGCTTGCCAGTGCCAATGAACCCACTGACGCTAACTATCGTAACGGTGGTACCGGTCAACCTCATGGTGTAACTCAACTACAGGCCGTTACAACCTTACAGCAATACCATCAGGTTTTCATAAATGCGGTTCGCTCAACCGGTGGTAAAAACGCTTATCGTACTTTGGTAATTCAATCATACAGTGCCTCGGGGGATTTGATTAATTATTTCGCCGGACCTAATGCTATACCTGGAATGCCATCCGACAATGTTGCCAATAAACTGGCAATAGAGTTTCACTATTATTCTCCTTCTAATTTTTGTATCTTGAGTAGTGATGCCAGTTGGGGACCTGAATGGTGTTTCTGGGGAAAAAATTTGCATACAACAAACCCGGCCTTACTGATAAGGAATGCACAGCCCGGAACGGAAGAAGGTGCTATGGATAGTGTCTTTCAATATATTAACAAACAGTATGTTTCCAAAAATATTCCTGTATTAGTTGGGGAATTTGATGCTCAAGATCATAGTGTAACACTGACCGGGTATCCACAGGATTCTATTCTATCCGAAATTTCTTGTGCACATTTCAGGGCACAACTCGTTCGATCTGCTCATAATAATGGTGGCATACATACATTTTTGTGGGCTGGCGTAATGGACAGAAATAACAATACGGTTGGAGACCAACGTACTTTGGATTCTTTGAAAACTGTAAAGTTTAAATAAAGTAAACTTATCAAAATACATATCAAACAAAGACCAGGTTTGTTTTTAAATACGTGAAAACATTTCTCTATGTACTCGTGCAAATGAAATCACTGCGTTTAATTGGTGTAATTAACAGGCAAACTGAAACAACAGATGATAAACGGACATTAGATACGTTGCATGTAGGAGCTGGTTATTAAAATAAGAAGGACTATCAAAAAAGTAAAATGAAATAAGATACCTTTTTGATGCCAACATTTCCGGACGTAAATAATCCTGTCAGCACCAAAACACTAATTTGGTTTTCATTAAGTAAATGCATTACTCAAAATAGAAACTCCTGACGATGATATTATTTTTAATTTTAAAATTGTTAGAGTTACTTGAATAGGGCGTTTAATCATAAAAATAGTATTTAATATAACAGGCAAGTTGTAAATTCTTGCTACTTGCCTGTTTTTCTAAAATCAATAAATAATAACTTAAAAAAAAAATCATGAAAAAAATTACAACTTTTCTTTTTGGCATCTTTTGTATGCTAAGTGTGGCAAATGCGCAAAACGTTATGCTTTTTGATTTTGATACAGTAAATGCAGATCACCCTTTTTTTGAAGGTTGGAATGGTACCTGGCCAAACACAGCATTTGCAAAAGTAGCTAATCCGGATGCTTCAGGGATCAATACATCTGCAAACGTAGGTGAATTCATAGCTAATGGCGGTGCGAATGGAGAACTTTATTCTGACACATTAAATAATGTGTCACAAGTTGTATCTCAATTTGATTTTACTGCTACTCCATATTTTTCTTTGAAAGTATGGGTAGGTAAGCCGGTAAGTGTAAGTGTTGAGTTTAGAAATCACGGTTATTATCCATATTTTGAAACGAAAACCCAAAGCGTGACTACTATTAACGAATGGGTAACAGTCGAATTTGATTGTAGCGACCTTGTGGTTGGTGGAGTTAATGGTTGGGGAACTTATGATAGAATTGGAGTGCTTTTTGATAAGGATTTATCCGGTGGAACTAAAGCAAACGATGTTTATTATTTTGATGATATTCAACGAACAGCTACTTCTACATTAGCAACTACAGGTTTGTCAACTGAAGCTGCTTCGAAATTCTCTGTCTGTCCAAATCCGGCAACTGACTATATTCTTACACAAAACGCCCAAAAAGTAAGCATTTCAGATTTGAATGGTCGTATTGTAAAAGAAGCAATCAATACTGAAAAAGTTGACGTAAGTTCGTTAGCAAATGGAGCTTATATCGTAAAAGTTAAGATTGATAACGCTACCAAAATTGGTAAGTTTATCAAAGAATAATAATAGTTTCAGAACAGGTGAGTGGTTCATTTCAGCCATTCACCTGTTCTTTTTTTTGCAATCAGAATCCTAAAATCAAGATAGTTTGAAAAATAAAAACAAATTTTCAGTTCCTGTCAGGAGGAGAATCCATTTCCTGATTATTGTTATCGGGTTTATAATGCCTATGACAGCATGGGCACAGTTGCCAACAGCACAACAGATTGCAGGCGAAATGAAAATTGGCTGGAATTTGGGAAACACACTTGAAGCTACCTGGGTTCCTCGTAATTCCTTTGGCACCACAACTCTGACAACCATTGATTCTGTGAAAGCTGCCGGATTTAATACTGTACGGCTTCCTGTAGCATGGTTCTACCATTCCGATACCATTACCAGTGTAATTGATGCAGCCTGGCTTGCCAATGTAAAAAAGGTAGTGGACTATTGTATCCAAGATAGCATGTATGTAATTATAAATGCCCACTGGGATCTGGGTTGGTTGGAAAACAGGGTTAACTTAGCCAATAAGAATCAGGTAAATATTAGACAGAATGCTTATTGGACTCAAATAGCCAATTATTTTAAAGATTATGACGAACATTTGCTTTTTGCCGGATCCAATGAGCCCAATGTATCTGATGCCACCGGTATGTCAGTTTTACTATCATATCACCAAACATTTATAAATGCAGTTCGTGCTACAGGTGGAAATAACAGTTCCAGAACACTTGTTATTCAGGGTCCATCAACGGATATTACTACTACCAATAATTTAATGAATACAATGCCTACTGATCAGATTTCAAACCGTTTGATAGTTGAAGTACATTATTATACTCCATGGAATTTTTGTGGAATGAATGGAGATGCAAGCTGGGGTAATATGTTTTATTACTGGGGAAAAGGGAATCACTCTACAACCGATGTAATCCGAAATTCTACATGGGGTGAAGAAAGTGATATGGATAACTATTTAGGACTAATGAAAACTAAGTTTATTGATAAAGGCATTCCTGTTATTATTGGCGAATATGGCGCATTCAGAAGAGATCTCAGTAGTGTTAGCCCTCCATCCAATCAAACGCTACACAATGCTTCAATTGAATACTATTACAGGTATTTTATGAAATCAGCCATGCAAATGGGATTTATTCCCTATTGTTGGGATACCGGGGGAATATTCAATTTCACTACGGGAAAAGTTAACGACAGAGTTGTACTAAATGCGATCATGCAGGGAGACAAAGATGCGACAACAGGTATTACTGATTTGAGAGATAATAATGTCATAGTGGTATATCCCAATCCATTTACATCAACTATTAATCTTAAGATCGACAATCCTGATAATATAGATCGCATAACGGTTTTCGATATTATGGGGCGACAGGTTGAAAATATTGAACATTCAACGATAAAAAATTCATTAACGATAGGTTCTTCTCTTCAACCAAATATATATGTTGTATGCGTAAATGGAAAGAATTGGTCAAAAACATTTATGGTTGTGAAAAAATAGATTTTACTCTTATTGTGCATTTTAATTTTTTAATATTGAAGAATAATATGGAAGTATTGGAAACTCCTTTTGGTAGGGGTTTTCAACTTCTGTTTTCTATTACAGGATGATATCATACGTCCATCAAACAAATTAATAAGTTGAATAGATATGAAGAAAATAGTGTTAATTTTAGCGATATTGGTGCATTTCCTAACCTGGACAAGCCAGAATTAAGAATAGAACGCGGATGTACACTAATTGAGCGGATAAATTACGGATAAGAAAATACTTCGTATTTTGATTATAAAACTAACTATATATTAGCTCAGATTAAATTGTAAGACTGTAAAATATGCAATATCTTGCCAAAAAATACACGAATTTGAAAGTTAAGATACTAAGGAAGTAGCAATTTTTGAAAATATAGCGGCCTTGATGGATATAAACAAAGAAAGAAAGTATTTTCGATATTCGCCCATGGAAAGTATTTGGTGAAGACCCATTGGCTGAATCATCCAATTCGAAAAAAGAACAAGCTTTAATGAGGGGAAAATTAAATACACATCCAAAGATATTCAATTCAATCAAAAGGGAAAAATACTTTACGTTACTATTATGAGTGATCGAACAGGTAAAGTATGGTTGAAATAGCTTGTTAAAATAAAAATAATACCAAAATAAAGAATATCGAAGTGCCTGGTAGTAAATAAAAACTTTTGTGGAAGCAATATCCGGATTTACTATAATTGTAACGCCCATAATTATCCCGAACGATATTGCAGGAATATTTAAAATAAAAGAAAAATAGAAACTTTAAACTGACTTATTGTTAACCAAAAACCTAAATAACTATCCCAAATGATATTGTGGTAGTATATGTGAAACATAACGGTCTTAAAATGTAAAATAAATTTAGTTTATTTGCAGTAAAGTTCGTAAATAATTATCAAAGCGAACAATGCCATCCGTTTTAAATAACAATAAAACAAATACAAAAAAAAACTAATGAAAAGAACCTTATTCGTTTTGATATATTATTTTGCTGTAGTAACAATTTTTGCACAGCAATACCCTTTTCAAAATCCAAAGTTAAGTTCTGAAGATAGGGCTAAAGATTTAATATCCCGTTTGACTGTAAGCGAAAAGGCAACTTTGATGTGCGATCAATCTGAAGCGATTCCCCGGTTGGGAATTAAAAAATTCAACTGGTGGAGTGAAGCCCTGCATGGTCTGGCTCAAAGCAATGATGTTACCGTACTTCCTGAGCCAATAGGGATGGCAGCATCGTTTGATGATAAATTGGTTTACAAGGCATTTAATGCCGTTTCGGATGAATTCCGTGCCAAATACAACGATGCCAAAAGAAAAGGTCTGGAAAACCGTCAATTCCTGAGCCTATCGGTTTGGACTCCAAACGTGAATATATTTCGTGATCCACGTTGGGGCCGGGGACAGGAGACCTATGGCGAAGATCCATATTTAACTTCACGTATGGGTGTTGAGGTTGTAAAAGGGTTACAAGGTCCAGCCGATACAAAATACAAAAAACTTTTGGCATGTGCCAAACACTTTGCTGTGCATTCGGGTCCTGAATGGAGTCGGCATACGCTAAACATCAATAATGTGAATCCACGCGATTTATGGGAAACCTACCTGCCTGCTTTCAAATCACTTGTACAACAGGCTGATGTGCGTGAAGTAATGTGTGCCTACCAACGGTTGGACGATGAGCCCTGTTGTGGAAGTACGCGTTTACTCCAGAAAATTCTTCGCGACGATTGGGGATATAAATACCTGGTTGTTTCCGATTGTGGCGCCATTGCCGATTTTTATACAACCCACAAAGTTTCATCTGATGCTACACACGCTGCAGCCAAAGGTGTTTTGGCCGGGACGGATGTGGAATGCGGGTTTGGTTATGCATTCGGAAAATTGCCCCAGGCCATAGAAAAGGGATTAGTCAGCGAAGATGAAATAAATAAACATTTACAGCGTGTGCTGGTTGGACGTTTTGATTTGGGAGAAATGGATAACGATTCGCTGGTTTCGTGGAGTAAAATTCCAATGTCTGTGGTCAATTCTGCAGGACACAAAAAAATTGCACTTCAAATGGCGCAGGAATCTATAACTTTGCTGCAAAACAATAATGATATTTTACCTTTATCTAAATCAGTTAAAAAGATAGCAGTAATAGGCCCGAATGCAGATGATAAACCTATGATGTGGGGAAATTATAATGGCTATCCCTCAAATACGATAACGGTGCTTGATGGAATAAAATCGAAACTTCCTGTCAATAAAATATTTTATGACAAAGGTTGCGACCTGACAGAGGATATGATCACCGAAAGTCTTGTCGGAAAATGTTCGTTTGATGGGAAAGCAGGCATTAAGGCGACTTATTGGAACAACAAGGAGTTTAAAGGAAATGCAGTAGTAAATGATCAGATTGTTAGCCCTATACAGCTAACCACAGCTGGCCAGCATCAATTTAGCTCAGGGGTAAACCTTAAAGGATTCACTGGCAAATACGAAACTGTTTACAAAGCTTCACAATCCGAAGAGTTGGTTATCAGGCTGGAATATGCCGGAAAGTGCCAACTTCTTGTAAACGGCGACACATTGCTAAATAAGGATTCGTATCAGGCAGTGCCTTCCCGGATTCCGTTCAAAGTGGAGGCAGGAAAAGAATATAAAATTGAAATCATGTTTTCAGCGGTTTATGACTGGACAGATGCCAGTCTGAATTTAAATATTGGCAGGGAAATACCTGTAAACTACGATGAATTGATAGGTAAACTGAAAGGAATAGATGTAGTGGTTTTTGTGGGAGGAATATCTCCTAAACTGGAAGGTGAAGAAATGCCGATAAACATTCCCGGGTTTAAAGGAGGAGACCGCACCAATATTGAACTTCCTGCTTCGCAACGTAAATATTTGCAGGCACTAAAGAAAGCCGGAAAGAAAGTGGTATTTGTGAATTGTTCAGGTTCTGCTATCGCAATGACTCTTGAAACTGAGAGTTGCGATGCCATCCTTCAGGCCTGGTATGGCGGACAATCAGGCGGACAGGCCGTGGCCGATGTGTTATTCGGAGATTATAATCCTTCCGGCAAACTACCTGTCACATTCTACAAAAATTCAGATCAGTTGGGCGACTTTGAAGATTATTCCATGAAAGGCCGTACCTACCGGTTTATGAACGATGCCCTTTTCCCGTTTGGTTACGGGTTGAGTTACACAACATTTAAAATAGGCAATGCATGGTTGAGCAAAACAACAACTAAGGCCGATGAAACGATTCAACTGACCGTTCCGGTAACCAATTACGGCAAGCGCGATGGCATTGAGGTAGTGCAGGTTTATGTCCACAAAGTGAATGACATTGAAGGTCCTTTAAAAACGCTACGTGGATTTAAACGTGTAGAAATTCCGGCAGCTAAAACCAGGCAAGTTTCCATTGACCTGAATCCTTCTTCTTTTGAGTTTTTCGATTGGAGCCAAAGGAAAATGATGGTTACTCCGGGTGAATATGAGGTTTATTACGGGAATAGTTCGGATAGCAAGAATCTGAAATTAGTGAAAGTTACAATTTATTAGTTGGCAAAAGATATTTGTATTGAACGGTTAATCTATTAATTACATGCTTAAAAGAACGATAATATTAGTGTTGTTATTCTCTCCTTTGTTCATTATTATCGAAGGGAAAGCTCAGAATAATCAAACCAAAAGAACAAGAGTGAATTTTGATTTTAGCTGGCAATTCCACAAAGGTGATATCGCCATGAAACGTGTTGTAAAAGCTGGTGGCCAGGGCGGGTTGACCGATGTCAATGTGCAGGTCATCACCAAAGACACAATTATTGACTATAGCAAGACTGAAAGTGCTAAAATATTTTATTCCTCCGACTGGAAAGGAGTAAACCTGCCTCACGATTGGGCTGTGGGAGGCACTTTTGTGCATGACGACGAAATGGGTAACCAGCCGGCAGTTAGCGGTTATTTACCAACCGGTATCGGTTTTTACAGGAAGGAGTTTGAAATACCGGAAACCGATAAAGGGAAGAAAATATCCATTGAATTTGATGGTATTTTCAGAAATAGTACCGTTTGGGTTAATGGTCAGCTCATTGGAAACCACCTAAGCGGCTACACACCTTCAAACTATGATTTAACTGACGTTTTGCGTTATGGGATCGAAGGCAAAAATGTTATTCTTGTAAAGGTTGACGCTACTGAATACGAAGGTTGGTGGTACGAAGGTGCAGGCATTTACAGGCATGTCTGGCTCACAAAAACCGACAGACTCCATGTCGACCGTTTTGGAACTTATATTACAACACCTTCAGTTTCATCTGATGAAGCTTCAGTAAGAATAAAAACAACACTGAAAAACGAGTATAAAATGGCTAAAAACTTTACACTCGTCTCTAAAATTGTCGATAATAAAGGAATAGTACTTGACGTAAAAACAACCTCTCAGGCAATTGAACCTTTTAGTTCAACAGAGATTGCACAAAAAGGAACAATTCAAAAACCTTTGCTTTGGTCTCCAGAAACACCAACTCTTTACAAAGTATTGACCGAAGTTTCTGAAAACGGGAATGTGATCGACACTTATGAAACCACTTTTGGTGTAAGGAAAATCGAAATAAACCGAAATGGTGTATTTTTAAACGGAAAACTATATCCGGTGAAAGGAACCTGCAACCATCAGGATTTTGCCGGAATTGGAGTTGCCCTTCCCGATAAAATAAACGAATACAAGCTAAAGCTGCTCAAAGAAGTTGGAAGTAATGCCTATCGTTGCTCCCATCATCCTCCCACACCGGAACTACTTGATATGTGCGACAGCTTAGGGCTGCTTGTACTGGATGAAAACCGTATGTTATCGAGTAGCGAAGACGGAATTAATGATTTGACAACCATGTTATACCGGGATCGGAACCATCCGTCTATATTTATGTGGAGCATGGAAAATGAAGAATGGATTCAAGGCACGGTAATGGGTGCAAGAATACTTGAGACACTGGTTGAAACCGCCCATAAGATTGACCCTTCGCGCCCTGTAACTGCCGCCATGAACCATGGCCGGAACGAGGGAGGATATAGTGATGTGCTGGATGTGGTGGGTTATAATTACGGCGACAAGGGACTGGCTTATGTGAAAGATCATGAAAAATATCCTCAGCGAATCGAGTTTTGTACTGAATCTACAAGTTTCATTTCAACGCGCGGGGAATATAAGAACGACTGGGGAAAAGGTTATGTTTCAAACCTCGGGAAATGGCAACCCGACTGGGGACCACTACCGGGTGAAGACTGGGCGGATGTCGTTAAATATCCGTACCTTGGCGGATTGTTCGTCTGGACAGGTTTTGACTATCGTGGTGAGCCAACTCCATACCGATGGCCGTGTGTCACATCTCAGTTCGGTTTTATGGATATATGCGGCTTCCCCAAAGACGGGTATTATGCCTACAAAGCAGCATGGACTAATAAACCGGTTGTTCATATTTTCCCGCATTGGAACTGGCCGGGGAAAGAAGGAGACAGCATCAAAGTACATTGCTACACTAATTGTGAAGAAGTAGAGTTGTTCCTCAACGGCAAAAGCATAGGAAAGCAAAAAGCAATTCCATATTCAAAATTGATTTGGCCTCTTATATATCAACCCGGAAAACTGGAAGCGCGGGGTTACAAAGCAGGAAAGGTCATTACAAAAGATATAGTTGAAACAACCACAGCTCCTGCGCAGGTTGCATTAAACAGCGATGTTAATACACTCAAAGCCGATGGTTGTGATGTGGCTGTTATCAGGGTGGCCATTAAAGATGCAAAAGGACGGGCGGTGCCAACTGCCGATAATCTTGTTCATTTTTCAATTGAAGGACCATGTAGGATAATTGGTACCGGAAACGGAAATCCAAGCAGCCACGAACCTGATAAAGCAACCCAACGGATGGCTTTTAACGGGTATTGCATTGTGCTTGTTCAAACAAATAAACAAGCAGGTGAAATCAGGTTAAAGGCTTCTTCCGAAAAGCTTAAAGGGTCTGAAGTCATTCTTAAAGCCGAATAAAGTTATTAATTTCAGTATGAATAAATCAAATATTGTGGTAAAAAAACTCTTCTGGGGATTCATGTTTTGCTCTGTAAACTTTCTTTATGCCCAAAGCCTTCCCGATTGGGAAAATCCGGATGTTAATGGCATTAATAAAGAAAAGCCTCACGCGTATGGTTTCCTGGCATCCGAAAAGGCAAACAACCCCACGGTTCAATCGCTTAACGGCATCTGGAAATTTAAATGGTCACCCGATCCGCAGTCGCGACCGGTGAATTTTTATAAGGAGAATTTTTCAACAGAAAATTGGGACGACATTCTGGTTCCCGGGAACTGGGAACTTCAGGGATTTGGAACTCCGATTTATACCAATTTTACCTATCCATTCAAGCGTGATCCTCCAAAAGTTACCAGCGAACCTGAAAAAGACTTTACAAGCTTTAATCATCGAAATCCGGTGGGTAGCTATTACACCACCTTTTCTATACCAGACTACTGGAAAAACAAGCAGGTGTTTCTAAACTTTGGTGGAGTGCAATCTGCCATGTATGTTTGGGTAAATGGCAAAAAAATTGGCTATAGCGAAAACTCCATGTCACCTGCCGAGTTCGATATCACAAATTTCATCCGTAAAGGTGAGAATAAACTGGCTGTTGAAGTGTATCGCTGGTGCGATGGCAGCTATCTGGAAGATCAGGATATGTGGCGTTTAAGCGGAATATTCAGGGATGTGGATCTTATAGTCCGTCCCAAAACCTTTATCAGCGATTTTTTTGTAAAAGCTTTGCCGGACAATTCGTTTGATAATGCGAACATTTCTATTGACCTGAATATCGACAACCGCTCAACCCAGAATACTCACGGATTGCACGTAGATGCAGAAGTTTCAGGTTTTTCTGCACAAGGCGATAGGATTGACCTATCATTTACCGGGAAAGTTCATGCGGTTCAAAAATCGAAACAAGGTTCGCTCGAATTGAAATCATTAATAAAACAGCCCAGGCTTTGGTCTGCCGAAACGCCGGATTTATATCATCTTATTTTAAAACTCAAAAACAATAAAAATGAGATGGTTGACAAGGCTGAATGTTATTTCGGTGTCCGTAAAATTGAAGTACGGGGAGATGTGTTTTATATCAATGGCAGAGCAGTTAAACTCAAAGGAGTGAACCGCCATGAGCAACATCCGCGTACAGGAAAGCATGTGAGTCGGAATACGATGATACGTGACCTGGAGCTAATGAAGCAGGCCAATATCAACATGATACGTACCTGCCATTATCCTGACGACCCCTTGTTTTATGAACTTTGTGACAAATATGGTTTTTATGTAATGGACGAAGCAAATCAGGAATCGCATGGTTTTGGTATTGGAAATAAGGAGATGGGCGATAACCCTGTGTGGAAAAAGTCGCATATAGAAAGGGCAGTTTCATTGGTACAACGGGATAAAAACCACCCGTGTGTTATATTCTGGTCATTGGGGAATGAAGGCGGTCATGGGAGAAACTTAATAGCCATGGCAGATACGATAAAAAAACTCGATTCAAGCCGATTGATCTATTCTGATACACAACGGGATGTTTCGGCTATTTACGATGATGGTTACCTTCATCCTGCCGATCTTAAAAAGTTAGGGGAGAAAATAAAAGATAAACCGGTATTTATGCGTGAGTATTTGCATGTGATGGGTAATTCGGGAGGAAACCTTCAGGAATACTGGGATGTAATTTATGCCGATTCAAGCCTCACCGGAGCAGCTATCTGGGAATGGGTTGATCAGGGCCTGGCAAAGAAAAAGGATGGTTCCCCTCTAAAACTCACTGAACATCCTGATGATTATCAACTGAAGGATAATGAATTTTGGGCATACGGTGGCGATTTTGGCGATAAACCAAACGATGGAAATTTCTGTATTAAAGGGTTGGTTTCGTCCGACAGAAAACCCTATCCTCATTATTTTGAGGTTCAGAAAGTTTATCAACCGGTTGTATTTAAGCTTTTAAATGACAAGGACATAACAATTGGAGTTACAAACCATTTCGATTTCCTTTCACTTCGAAACTTCGATTTTGAATACGAATATACATTGAACGGTAAGTCGATACAAAAGGGCAAGTTCTGTTGCGATAACATTTTGCCGGGTACAACTTCAGGTATAATGTTACCTTTACCGCATGTGGCTGATATGACTTCCCAGGAAATATGCCTGAATATTTATGCTAAACTCAAGACTGCAACTCTCTGGGCAGAAGAGGGTTTTTGTATTGCCCGCGAGCAGTTTGTTATCAAATCCTATATGTGGACAAAGGTATTACCAGTCGGGAAACAGGTAATTGTAACAGAATCACCTTCACAAATTGAACTAAAAACGGAAAAAATGTCCTTTATCCTCGACAGGGAAAATGGTTCATTGGTAAGTTGGAAAGTTAATCTGCAGGAATTGCTGAAAGGCAAGCTTGAGCCCTATTTCTGGAAAACACCGAACGATAATCAAAAACATAGTGGCTATGTAGAAGAATTGGGCAAATGGAAGAAAGCAGCAAAAAACAGGGTGGTTAAGAACGTAATTATAGTAAGGCAAGACAATATCGTATCCGTTAAATTTGATATGAATTTGCCAACTATTGGAGCAAACTATATTTTGAATTATCAATTAAACGGTAAGGGAGAATTACAAGTCGAAGCAACATATACACCTTTGTGCGATACCATTCCTTTGATTCCCAAATTTGGCATGAGGGTTCGTATCCCGGAAAACTTTAGTACCATCGAGTGGTATGGTCGGGGTCCTTACGAAAATTACCCCGACAGGAAAACAGGATCTTTGATTGGCTTATACAATTCCTCATTAAAGAATTTTATTACCAATTATCCGGCTCCACAAGATAATGCAAATCGCTGCGATGTACGCTGGTTTTCTTTAAGTACCCAAAACAATAATACCATTAAGATAACCGGTTTGCAGCCACTAAATTTTCGGGCATGGCCTTATACTGAGGACGATTTGGAAAACACCCGGCACGATTACCAGCTTCCGAAACGTGATTTTATTAACCTGAATATTGATTTGAATATTCACGGGGTTGGTGGTGATGATACCTGGGGAGCTAAAACAATGGAAAAATATACCAATCCCGGGAATAAGCCATATCACTTTGGTTTTATTATGGAATATATTGGGAAACAATAGCTTCTTGAAAAATGAATTGGATAGTATAATACAAATTAGAATTATAAACGCAACAAGATGTACAGCTTAAATTCATACAAAAAAAATTATTTTACAAAACAAATAGTATTGGTATTCATACTATTTGTAAGCTCTTTTTCAGGCAATGCTCAAAATGGCATGGAGAGAAAGCAATTATTCGACTTTAATTGGAAATTTTTTTTGGGTGATGTAGCAGATGCCAAATCTAAGGAATTCAATGATGAGAGTTGGCGTAACCTCGACCTGCCGCACGATTGGAGCATTGAAGGAAAAGTAAATCCCAAAAACCCGACAGGAGGTGCAGGAGGATATTTCCCTGCCGGTGTAGGCTGGTACCGGAAAACTTTCAAAGCTCCCAATGAATGGAAGGGCAAAGATATTTCCATCTATTTCGAAGGCGTTTACATGAACTCCGAAGTATTTATTAATGGAAAATCACTGGGCATTTATCCTTACGGTTATTCATCGTTTAGTTATAATCTTTCGCCTTATCTGGATTTTGGCAAAGAAAATGTCATATCAGTTCGGATTGACAATTCAAAACAGGTAAACAGCCGTTGGTATAGTGGTTCCGGTATCTATCGCCATGTGTGGATGATAGTAACCAATCCGGTACATGTAGCACATTGGGGCGTTGGCATTACAACTTCGGACTTTACTTCAAAAAAGGCTACTGTCCATGTAAAAACACTGGTTAAAAACGAAACTTCCTCAACTCAGAGTGTTATTGTTAAAACCATTCTTTGGAATAAGAATTCTAAAAATGCAGGTAATAGCCAAATTAAGATAGAACTACCCGCTAATAGTGAAAAGGAAATTTCACAGATTATTAATGTGTTAAATCCTTTACTTTGGACACCTGAAACTCCATATTTATATCAGGCTCAGATTCAGGTATTAAAAGATAAAAAAGTACTTGACAACTCTAAAACAGGTTTTGGAATCCGTTCTATAAAATTTACTGCCGAAAACGGATTTCAACTTAACGGCAAAACAATAAAAACAAACGGAGGTTGCGTTCATCACGATAATGGATGTTTAGGCTCTGCTGCTTTTGACCGTGCCGAGGAACGCAAAGTTGAGTTGCTTAAAGCTGCCGGATTTAATGCGGTAAGAACTTCCCACAACCCTCCTTCCGAGGCATTCCTAAATGCTTGTGATAGATTAGGTCTGTTGGTTATGGAAGAAGCATTCGATTGCTGGAAAATTGGGAAAAACAATAACGATTATTCTAAGTATTTCAATCAGTGGTGGCAACGCGATTTAGAAGCTATGGTTTTGCGCGACCGTAATCATCCTTCAGTGTTCATGTGGAGCATTGGTAATGAAATTCCGGAAAGAGGTGATCATTCGGCCATTGAAACAGCCCAAATGCTTGCAAATGCTATTAAGAAAACAGATACCGACCGCCCTATTACTTCAGCCATTGTGGATAATGGTAAGGATTGGTCAAAATTCGATACGCTAATGGCGGTACTCGATGTTGCCGGCTATAATTATCACTTGTGGAGTGCACTCTCCGACCACCAGAGAGTACCTTCGCGTATCATAGTTCAAACCGAATCCTATCCAAAAGATGCTTTTATTAATTGGAAATTAGTGCAAGATAATAACTTCGTAATCGGAGATTTTGTTTGGACTGCGATGGATTATTTAGGTGAGTCAGGAATCGGGCGTTGGTATTATTGGGTGATGTACCCGGTGAACATTGGGAACATGATTTTTTCCCCTGGCATGGGGCATATTGTGGTGATATAGATTTGATTGGATGGAGAAAACCCATATCGCATTACAGAAGCATGTTGTATAATAATAACGAAAAACTCTACATGGCAGTTCGTGAACCTGCCCCGGAACCATTGGAAATCAAGGAAACATGGTGGTCGGTTTGGCCAACATGGGAAAGTTGGACCTGGACGGGGTTCGAAGGAAAAACCGTTCAGGTTGAAGTATATTCAAAATATCCGAATGTAAGGCTATACCTGAATAACATACTGGTTGGTGAACAGGCAACGAACCGCGATCGGCAGTTTAAAGCAACTTTTTCAATTCCATATTCTCCGGGTTTACTGAAAGCTGTTGGTGTGGAAAACGATAAAGAAATGGAATCAACCATTTTGCAAACTTCCGGCAATGCTGCAAAAATAATACTTACAGCCGACCGAAAGGAGATACTGGCTAACGGACAAGACTTATCATACATAACTGTTGAAATAACTGATAAGGACGGAATATTCCAGCCAAATGCTGCAAACCGCCTGCATTTCAAAACTGAAGGACCCGGTACAATTGCAGGAGTAGATAATGCTGATATGAAAGACTGCGACATGTATGTAGGCAATACACGCAAGGCATGGCACGGACGGGCTTTGGTGGTAATTAAAAGTACTCACAGTGCCGGAAATATTAAACTTACAGTTAATTCACCGGGTTTATCCGGTGATGTTTTAACTGTCAGAACTTCAACTCAGAAAAGTGACTAAAGGATAATGATAAAAATTAGGTATCCTGAAGTGGATGTGATTATAGAATAAAAACATTTTGGAAATGATCAGAAAAATATTTTACATGATTTTTGCCTCGCTGATGTTATGCATAAGCGTTCAGGCACAAATAAATTATTATGTGTCCCCGGCAGGTAGCGATGCAGCCCGGGGAACACAAGCCAGGCCTTTTAATTCAATAAACAGGGCGTTGGTAGAAGCACGTAAAACAAAAGGGAATGTTGTGGTAAATCTCCTGGAAGGCAATTATTATCTGAACCAACCAATAGTTTTCACATCCGATGATTCCGGAAAAGAGGGAAAAACACTTACAATAACAAATTTCAAAAATCAGAAAGTTACCATTAGCGGTGGCATTGTATTAAAAAATATAAAATGGAAAGAGTACAAAAACGGTATCTGGCAAACTAAAGTAACACAAGATGTCATTTTCGACGAGTTGTTTGTGAACGGGCAATTGCAGCGGATGGCACGGTATCCGAATTACGACTCAAAAGCCCATTATTTTGGAGGGACAGCTGACGATGTTCTTTCTAAAGAACGTGTAGCCCGCTGGAAATCGCCTGAGGGAGGATACGTACATGCCTTGCACCCTTGCGAATGGGGTGACGTTCACTATATCATTACCGGAAAAAATGACAAAGGTGAACTTGCTCTCGAAGGCGGTTGGCAAAACAACCGCAAAATGGGTATGCACCAAAAATACCGTTTTGTCGAAAATATTTTTGAAGAACTGGATACTGTAAACGAATGGTTTTACGATAAGAAAGCCAGAATTCTATATTATTATCCCCAAAAAGGTATGGATCTCAAAACGGCAAAGTTTGAAACTCCGCAAATTGCCCATTTATTCGAGTTCAGAGGCTCGGAAACAAACCCTGTAAAAAATATCACCATCGAGGGACTTACGCTTACGGAAACCCTGCGTACATTTATGCAGAATAAGGAACCATTGCTGCGTAGCGACTGGACTATTTACCGTGGAGGAGCGGTATTTTATGATGGTGCGGTAAATTGTTCCCTTAAAAATTGCACACTGAACAATTTGGGTGGTAATGCCATATTTTTCAACAACTATAACCGGCATTGTGAGGTATCCGGATGTTTAATTTCGGAAATCGGAGCCAGTGCACTTTGTTTTGTCGGTGATCCGAATGCTGTGCGTTCCCCGAGTTTTGAGTATAACCAGTTTGTGCCGTTGGATCAGATAGACAGAACTCCCGGCCCAAAAACCAATAACTACCCGTCAGAATGTAAGGTGTTTGATAACCTGATGTTTAATTTGGGTCTGGTAGAAAAGCAATCGGCAGGGGTTGAGTTGTCAATGTGCCAGAGTATCACGGTAAGCCATAATACCATTTATGATGTCCCCCGTGCAGGGATAAATGTGAGTGAAGGAACCTGGGGCGGGCATATTATAGAGTACAACGATGTGTTTAATACCGTGAAAGAAAGTGGCGACCACGGCTCGTTTAACTCCTGGGGTCGCGATCGTTACTGGCATCCTGACAAGAGAGTTTTAGATTCTATTGTTGAAAATAACTTCGGTCTGGCGCTGGCTGATGTGGTAAAACCCATCATTCTCTTCAACAACCGTATGCGTTGCGACCATGGTTGGGACATTGACCTTGACGACGGCTCAAGTAATTATATTATCCGCAATAACCTGTGCCTGAATGGTGGAATTAAGCTCCGCGAAGGGGTAAACCGCATCGTTGAAAACAACATTATGGTAAATAATACATTCCACCCGCACGTGTGGTTTCGGAACAGCAACGATGTCTTTCGTCATAATATTGTTTCGACTGGTTATCTACCTGTCCACATTGATATTTGGGGCAAGGAGATTGATTACAATGCTTTTCCCGATTCAACTTCGCTTAATGCCGCCCGGGAAAGAGGCACCGACAAGCACTCTGTTTGCGGCAAGGAGGATTTTGTAAATCCGCAGGCAAGCGATTTCCGCTTAAAAGTGGGTTCTGTGGCTCTTTCAATAGGTTTCAAAAACTTTGCCATGGACAGTTTCGGGGTTGTTTCGCCAGGATTGAAAGCCCTGGCAAAAAAAGTGACGATACCGGCTGTTGCCGTGCCCGAAAAAACGGGTGATGATGAAATTATTGACTTTATGGGTGCCAAAGTAAAGAACCTTACTTCTTTAGGAGAACGCTCCGCAACCGGGATGGACGACATTAGAGGTGTATTAGTCGTGGAAGTAGCTTCCGGATCAGAAGCATCCGGGTTTTTGCTGCCCAACGACGTAATTTTGTCGTTTAACTCAAAGAGAACGGATAAACTACACGATTTACTCGAGGCCCGAATGTTGGTTATCGGGTCAAATACTGAAATTGTTATTTTTCGCAACCAGAAAAAAGAAATAATTCAGGTTGTATTGAATGATAAAAAATGACAATCTTTGATATGTATAATGCTAATAGGAAACGAAATAAATATAAATATATGATTAAGAAACTATTTTGGGGAATCATTCTTTCCGTGTGTTCTATCGGTTTTAACAATGCTCAGACTAATGCTCCTGCCCCTTGTGGTCCTGTCCCATCTGAAAACCAGATGCGTTGGCAGGAAATGGAAAGTTATGCTTTTGTTCATTTCTCATTAAACACCTATACAGACCAGTCTTGGGGATTCGGGAATGAGGATGTCAAACTTTTTAATCCTAAAGAATCGGATTGCCGTCAGTGGGCACGTATTTGCAAGGAAGCCGGTATGAAAGGAATTATTATTACGGCAAAGCACCACTGCGGTTTTTGCCTGTGGCCTTCTAAGTATACAGAGTATTCTGTGAAAAATGCACCCTGGAAAAACGGTAAAGGCGATATGGTTCGCGAAATGGCAGATGCCTGTAAAGAATACGGGTTAAAATTAGGAATCTATTTGTCACCCTGGGATAGAAATAGCAAATATTACGGAAAACCTGAATATATTACTTACTTCCGGAATCAGCTTACCGAACTTCTCACCAACTACGGGCCGATTTTCGAAGTATGGTTCGACGGAGCCAATGGCGGTTCAGGATATTACGGTGGAGCAAACGAAACCCGCACTATTGACCGTACAACCTATTACGACTGGAAAAATACTTACAAGCTGATTCACAAGCTACAGCCCAATTGTGTGATTTGGAACGATGGTGGAGACCGGGGTGATCTTCGATGGGTTGGAACTGAAGAAGGGATTGTTGGCGAAACAAACTGGAGTTTATTGAATGCCACAGGCGTAGTGACCTGGAATATGTTGCATTATGGTTTAGAAAACGGAAATGCGTGGGTACCAGCCGAAGTAAATACTTCCATCCGTCCGGAATGGTTCTATCATCCGAATGAAGACAGCAAAGTAAAAACTGTTCCTCAGTTGATGGATATTTACTATAACTCCATCGGACGTAACGGATCAATGTTGCTAAACTTCCCGATTATGCCTAATGGGTTGATCCATCCGACTGACGAAAAAATGGCGATTGAATTTGGTCAGGCAATAAAAGAATCATTTGCCGATAACCTTGCCAAAAATAAAAAAGCAGAAGCTTCGAATGTTCGTGGCAACACAAAAAAATTTGGAGCTGAGATGGCGGTAGATGGAAAGAAAAATACCTACTGGGCCACAGATGATAACATTAAATCCGCTTCTTTGACAATAGATATGGGCAAACCAACTTTGTTCAACCGTTTTCTGGTACAGGAATACATCCGTTTGGGACAACGTGTAAAAGCCTTTACTGTTGAAGCGCTCGTGGATGGAAACTGGAAAGAAGTGGCAAAAGCAACCACAATCGGCTATAAACGAATCCTACGTTTCCCTTCAGTGAAGGCAACTCAAGTACGTTTCAACATTACTGACTCAAAATGCAGTCCAGTTATTTCCAATATCGGGATTTATGATGCTCCGGTATTTTTGAAAGCCCCTTCTATTACCAGAAATCAATCAGGTGAAGTGACGATAACTACCAATGATATCGGTCCAATTTTTTATTATACTTTAGACGGTAGCGAGCCCACTCCAAACTCAACCAAATATATCGATACTTTTTCAGCCGATGGAAAAGTGGAGGTGAAGGCTATTGCTTATGATCCGACTTCGGGTAAAAGCAGCCCTGTCGGGCAGGAAAAATTTGATATTTCAAAAAAATACTGGAAATTAGTAGGGATAACCGATGAAAAGGCTGCTGCAATTATTGACGGAGATCCATCCAGCGTTTGGCAACTGAGAGAAAAAAAAATGCCAATAGATTTAGTTATCGATCTTGGCAACAACTATAATATTTGCGGTTTCAAATACCTGCCTGACCAGAATAAGTGGAGTTCAGGTATCATTACTACTTACGGGTTTTACGTGTCTGACGACAATCAGAAATGGAAGTTAGTTGATCAGGGTGAGTTTTCGAATATAAAAAATAATCCTTTGCTTCAAATCAGGAATTTCACACCGGTTATGGCTCGCTATATTAAGCTGTGCGCTTTGAAAAATACGGTAGACGATAATGTTGCAGGGTATGCTGAAATAGATGTAATTACAAAGTAATAGATTAATAATATCAGGTATTCCATTTCAAACTTATGTAATTGGAACAATATAATGTCGTGTTTTATTTATTCCAGAAATCCGACCTCTCCCCCTGCCCTCTCCCGACCTCACCCCAACCTTCTCCAAGAGGAGAGGGAGCAAAAGAGGGTGATAGAGCTGTGAATTGCGCAAGTTTTATTAAAAAATATAGGACATTATTTATTTCCTTTTACTTATGTAAGGTTTGCACATAATTTTTATTTGATAACCGGTCGTTTGGAAAGATGAATCAGGTGTATCAGGAAGGATACAATAGAAAAGAATCATAACTTAAAAAGGTGGAAATATAAAAACATGGTATATCATGAAGGACTATTATAAAAGAAACTGAAAGAGGTGACTAATAAAGTAAGCATATCAATTTAATGGATTAAAGGAAAATGAGTAATTCATGTTTAAAACAAACAATGTTGGCATTAATTTGCCTGATAATTGTAACCGGAAATCTTTCAGGTCAAAGCAAGGTTATTGATTTATGGAACGGTAAAGTGCCCGGAGAAATTCATAACGCCGGTTTCAGGGAGACTGTCGATTCGGCAGACAATTGGATTAAGATGCGGTTCGTGACCGATCCAAGACTAGATATGTATCCTGCTCCTGCAGAAAAAGCAACGGGTACGGCAGTTATTATTTGTCCGGGAGGAGGCTATCAGGCTCTGGCAATCGAACACGAAGGGGCACAGGTCGCCAAGTGGCTGAATAGCCTGGGTATAACTGCTTTTGTGTTGAAATACAGACTACCGGATAGTTCCATCATGGTCAACAAATCAATAGGTCCGATGCAGGATGGACAAAGAGCAATACGTATTGTTCGCCGGCATGCAAAAGAATGGGGCATCAATCCGGGTAAAATTGGAATTATGGGATTCTCTGCAGGGGGACATCTGGCATCAACCCTTTCGACCCATTTTAATGAAAAAGTTTATGAACCCGGTGATTCGACCAGTGCCCGGCCCGATTTTTCATTGCTGATTTATCCGGTTATTTCAATGGACTCCAGTATCACCCATTGGGGGTCAAGAGAGAGTTTACTGGGCAAAAAACCGTCACCTGAACTGGTGAAGCTTTTTTCAAATGAATTGCAGGTTAACAGGGTGACACCTCCTGCCTTTTTGGTTCAATCAATAGATGATTATACAGTTCCGGTACAGAATAGTATTGACTATGCACTGACGATGCATAAGTTTAATATCCCCTGCGAACTTCACCTTTACCAGTCGGGCGGTCACGGATATGGCCTGGGTAGGTCGACAAATACCGAATCAACCTGGCCTGAAACCTGTCGTAAGTGGCTTAAATCAAGAGGATTCCTATAGATAATCCGAACTTATTTTGCATATTGCTGTGGAATAGCAGGAAATACATTTCTGTAAATTAAAATAAACATATCAGAAATCTAATCCTGCTAAGTAATTGCAACAGTACTCAGAATGTTGATATCAATTTAATTTAAAATGGAAAATAAATTTACCTTATTACCTCGATTTTTTAAGAGAGGATTACTTTTTGTAATCTTTGTGAGCGGAATTATAATGTCTGCATCCGTAAAAGCACAGTTGCCAACAGCTCAGCATATTGCCGGTAAAATGGGCGTTGGTTGGAACCTGGGCAATACACTTGAGGCTATTTGCGGAGAGAATGCCTGGGGGGCAGAACATACGTCACAGCAACTTATCGACTCGGTAAAGGCTGCCGGGTTTAATACAATACGGCTTCCTGTGTCATGGTTTTGCCATTCCGATACTACTGCCGGTGTTATTGATAAAGACTGGATTGCCCGTGTGAAAGAAGTGGTGGATTATTGTATTAAAGACGATATGTATGTAATCTTAAACATGCATTGGGATAAAGGGTGGTTGGAAAACAGGGTGAATAAAGCTAATCAGAAAATTGTGAATAAAAGACAGCGTCTTTATTGGACTCAAATTGCCAATTATTTTAAAGATTATGATGAACATTTGCTTTTTGCCGGAGCCAATGAACCAAGCGTTCATGACGCTTTCGGCATGTCTGTTTTGTTGACTTACCACCAAACTTTTATTGATGCTGTCCGGGCAACAGGAGGCAACAACAGTTCGCGTACCCTTATCATTCAGGGACCTTCAACAGACATTGATGAAACCAATAAATTAATGAATACCATGCCTGTGGATAAGATTGCCGACCGGATAATAGCAGAAGTTCATTATTATACTCCATTCCAATTTTGTCTTTTAGATAGAGATGCCAACTGGGGCAAAATGTTCTACTATTGGGGAAAGGACAATCATTCAACAACCGATACCGTTCGCAATGCTACTTCGGGTGAAGAAAGTGATGTAGAAAAGAATTTTGGAAAGATGAAAACCATGTTTGTGGATAAAGGAATACCGGTAATTATTGGCGAATTTGCTGCCGGGAAACGGAAACTTAGTCCGCCTTCGGATCAGGCACTTAACAGCGCATCAGTGGAATATTATTATAAATATGTCGTAAAATCAGCCATAAGTAAAGGATTAATCCCAATTTGCTGGGATGTGCCAATGGGATTGTTTAATCGCAGCACAGGTGCAATACTTGATAAGGGTATTGTCGATGCTATTATGCAAGGTGCCAAAGATGCTTCGGCAGTTTCTGCTTATAAATAAAATAACTCTTTTGAGAAAAACACCGAAAGTATTTTGAATTTATCAAAGGAGTTTATAAACCTTTTGGTGGTGAAAATTATTGAAAACAAATTTATTTCAAATTGACATTGATTCAATAAATATCAACAAAAAACTATTATTTTTATACTATAAAAAAAACCACTAAAATTAAGAAATTCCCGGTTTGTGAGTGTCATTCTTGTACTTTTATTATCATCAAGCGCATGGCTTAATTGCCTACTGAAATGTAAAATGTAAGCAAGATGAAAGTTGGCTGGAATTTGGAAAACAAACTCGAAGCATTATTTGTAGAGAATGCCTATCGACTTGATCATCGATTTAGGGAATGAATGCAATACTTGCGGTTTCAAATACCTGCCCGACCTGAATAAATGGAGTTCCGGCATCATTACTACTTACGAATTCTATGTATCGGTCGATAATCAACAATGGAAATTGGTTGATCAGGGCGAGTTTCCGAATATTAAAAATAGCCCATTGGTGCAAATCAAAAAAATTGCACCTGCAATGGCTCGTTACATTAAATTACGTGCTTAGAAAAACACTTTTGGTGATGATGTTGCTGGGTATGCCGAAGTGGATGTATTTACAAAGTGATTAGTATTTGGGAATTGATTATTATTGTTTTGAGTCAGTCTGATTTTCTTTTTTTTTTCAGTCAAAGATAAATAGTTATTTTGAGTTTCTTGTTTTTGGAATATTAAATAATGAGCCTGGCAGAAGACATTGATTTTATATAAAAGAAAAGAGTACAGAAATTAGATTGAATTTCAGGGTCGATTGTTTTATAAAGGTGGTCTGTCATTTCCACCTCTGTCACCTCCATGATCATCACCCCCGCCACCACCTCTGAATGGATGATCCCCACCGGGTCCAAAACGATGGTCACCAGGTTCAGCAGGATTTTTTGCTCCTTTAAACTTATTAATTTTATAGGTGAAACTTAACAGGAAGTAAGTTGGAAGTGTATTGTAAGTATTGTATTGAATGTAATTAGAACCTATTGTCTGAATAATATTTTTTTGTTGGTGAAGTATATCCATTACTTTTAACGCCACAACACCTACGCTGTTGAAAATGGTTTTATCTAACGAAGCATTCCATATTAACTGGTTTTGGGCAGCTGCTGAATATCCTTGCTGTGATGTATAGTTTATATCACTGCTAATCCCAAAATTGTAAGGCAGGTGTAATATGACATTTCCACCTCCGGTCCAATCCTTTGTAATGGCTACGGTAGGACTCAGATTATTCAATGTATTGGAATATTTCAAACTACCGCGAAGTCCGATTTCCAATAAGTCATTGGTGAATGTCAATGAAAGACTTTCACCGGCACTGTACCTGTGTGTACTGCTTAAATTGCCGAGTGGAAGACTATCGGAATTGAATGCATTCGAATTCAATCCGCGTGAGGTATAACCATAAAGCTGATTTAGCCCGAAAGAAGTGTTTGTATTAAAATGTAGTCGTTTTTGAATTAATGGAACATTTAACATAACATTTCCGTTAATGTTGTAGGGATCATTTAAAGAATTAACCGTTTGACTGTATTGCCTGCCGGTTGCGTCGAAAATACTGTTAGAGACTAACGCGTTTCTGGTTAACTGGGCATTCAGAAAGGCATTGATTGAAGCGAAAGTACTATCATTGAAAGTAGAAAACATTAATCGTAAACTATGGTTGAAATCAGGATTCAATGCCGGATTACCAATAGTCATATACATTGGGTTTGAATTGTTTTTTACAGGTTGCAACTGACTTATGCTTGGTTGGTCTGTCTGACCACGATAATCAATGCGTAAAAATTTCTTTTTGCCGAAATTGTATTGCAGACGTGCATTTGGAGCAAAATTGAACACATTATTGCTAACGTCACTATTTATACCGTTGTTGTATTGAGTATCACTGTAAGTCTGCGAAGGTTCTCCTTTTACTCCTAACATTGCATTAAAAGTCTTATCAACATACCGATAGTCAAATTCAAGGGTTTCACTATAAAACCGGTTTGTAAAATTATTACTGTAAACGGAATCTTTTTCATCATAAAGACCTGTCAATGGATTTTTATTATATTGATTTTTATCAGACATACTATTTGAGTTACTAACCGAAACTACCGTTTGCAAAAGGTTTCTTATGTTCCAAAGCGGTTCTACATACGACATTCTCAAGCTTATGTTGTTGGACGTGGCATGATTTGTTGTGTGTTGATCAACAATGGTTGAATCATGAGGAACTATATTTTTAGAGTAGTTATAGCTTCCGTTGTCATTCTGGGATACAGATGTTTGCAGATTGGCAGTGAAAGTCCTGCCTCTTTTTGAGTTGAATTTATGGTTGTACATTACGCCCAACGAACCGTTAACTGATGTCCCGTTACCGCTGTTTATTGTGTTTCCCCAACTTGTTCGTGCAGTGTCGGTTAGATTCGTATACGTGTTGGTACTATTCGAAAAGGATTGGTTATAGTTGATATTTGGTTGAAATAAAAACGTATTCAATGTATCAGGCTTCCATTCCACTTCTGCACGCATATTGGCTGAATAATTCTCGCTGGTTGAAGCCGATTGTGATTTATTAATATATGTTGAATCAATCAGATAACTTTGTTTGTTAGATGTATTTGTTGTTTCATTCAACGTATGGTTAAATGATGCATAACCTCCTGCTTTAAGCGTTGGATTAACAATGGAATTGTCATTATAACCTATATTTTGCATAGAAGTAAGACCACTGTTATTGGCGAAAGCACCACGTCCACGACTGCTTCGGGTGGTATTGTCATTATTTCCTCCGGCTGTAATGGTTGATTGATTATCACCATCCATCATATTTAAAAACATGTTACTGTCATATCGCACATCACCGTTTGCATCAAATCCGGCACCAGCCATGACATTCCCAAAGGTTCCTTTACGCCGGTTTGGCTTGAATGTCAGGTTGATAATATGTTCGGTATCGTTATCTTCAAAACCTGTAAGTTGAGCCATATCCGATTTCTGATCGTATACCTGTACTTTATCAATTACTTCGGCAGGAATGTTTTTAGTAGCCATTTCTATATCATCGTCAAAGAATTTTTTGCCATTTACACGTATTTTTGTGATTGCCTGACCGTTTACAGTGATTTTACCATCAGTCCCGACTTCCACTCCGGGCATTCGTTTCAATAAATCTTCCACCACTGCATTCTGTGCTGTTTTAAATGCAGTGGCATTGAATTCCGTCGTGTCGCCTTTAACCACCAATTGAGCTGAATTTCCTGTCACTTCCACTTCTCCCAGCATATGGGCATTTTCCTTTAAATGGATATTTTTTAAGATTAAATCATTTTGCAACATAGTCAGTTTCTGACGGTAGTTGACATATCCAACCATACTGACAACTAAGATATAATTCCCCGGTTTTACTTTGTTTATAATAAAATATCCTTTTGAATTCGTCTCAACCCCCTGAACAAAAGCAGAATCAGGATAATGTAAAATCCGGACAGCTCCCATTTCAATGGGTAAATCATTTTTACTATCGAAAACCATAGCCTGAATGCTGTGTTGAGCGAAAGTAGATAAACTTATTAATAGAAAAAGGGAAATGAAAAGAAAAAAATGTTTCATGAGTTGGAAAAATTAGTATTTAAGATGCAAAAGTAATTAGTTAACCTCAATTAATGTTTATATACGACTCACTTTTCAAGTTTAAACATTAAAAATCGTAAGGATGTCAGGTTCAAACTTACGATAGGATTAAACAGTTATTTTTAATAGTTATTTGACGATTATGAAAGTAAAAGGTTTAATGTTGAACAAGAAATAATAAAATAAAAAGAATGAATACAGGATTCTGGTTATTCCCGCATTCATTCCTATAGGATTAGAATTTTAAAGAAACTCTGTAGAAAATCTATTGTAGAATATTCAATATCAGATTTGCTGCATATTACTTCCTGATAAAGTCTGTTGAATCAAAACCAATTTAAACAAACTGTTGAAAAAAGTAAATGATTTATAGTTTATAGTAAATCAATGTTGTTTAGTTAAGGATATTATTTAAATGCACCTTTTTCCGATAAATCGGAATCTTCGATGTGAAATTTAGTGCTTTTGTGTCTTGGTATTAATATTTTCTTGCCACAAATGGAACATCCCGAATATCGGGAGTCTCCAAACCACCAAGTTTCACAAAGGATAACACTACCTAAACGAGATTAAATGGCAATTATATTCAGATCATTTTAGCCCTAATAATATTTTTCGTTACATGGACCATAGTTTTGCTTTCATATCCGTTTCTTCAGACCATCGTGTCTGTAAAGCCAAAATTTCATCAACAATATCTGCCGGTAAAGGTTGTATTTGCCGGGTGGCCTGTATATACTCATTCAGATTTTCAGGATGGATAGTTGAACCAACTGTTGCACGCACCTGATCAAAACTAAAGGCAAACCGTACACAGAATTCTGTCCAGTTTTCAACACCCGAATGTTCAAAGATAGGTGCCACTTCTGCAGCCCTGTGTTGAAGATATTCTTTCCATGCCGCTCCGGGTACATCACGCAACCTGTGCACAGGACCGCCTGCCACCGTTCGAAGGGCAATACGCGGCTCATTCTGTTGGTTGAGCAGTTCCCACAGTTCATTGCTGACAAAACGTTGCAATGGATTAAAATAATAAATATATCCATCCACAATTCCTTTCGGATAGCCCCCTTTCAATGCCTGTAGTGCCGTTGAAGACGTCCATGGGAATACTTCCAGCACGAATCGTTTTACCAGGCCTTCTTCTCTAATTTTCATGAACTCCTGATAGCATGCTCCTCCATTGGCAAAATCGTGGGCAAGAGCACCTGTACCCAGACAAAGCTGACCTATTTCCATAGTCTCCAATCCAAGAGGTTCCAGATTATTTTGAATATCCCTGCGCAGTTCACCAATTGAATCGCCACCAATTTTAATAATCAGCCTTGGTACTTTTGTACGCTCTTCATCAAATGCTGTTCTCAACACCCGCAGGGCATCATTGTACTGGATGCTGGTATGGAACCATACTCCCGAATCCATAGCTATATGAGCCATTTTAACCCTTTCGGCAAATGGAAAACGAATGTCACCCAGCCGGGTGGTACCATAAATATAAGGGGTAAGGTCGGATAGGAGGGAAGTTTTAAAATTTTCTGAGGTTGATTCCATAGAGTTTGTAATTTAAAGATTATAGTTAATTATCATTATGAGTTGGATTACTTTACACTTAATTTATTCTTTTGCCATTATCATGGAAAGTAAGCTGGTAAGTTGTACCTTTGATTTATCATTCCATACACCTGCATCTGGCAGAGGATTTCAAAACGACCATGCTTAGGTTTGACTACGAAGGATGAGTTTTTATTCACTAAACAAACTGTTTAATTTTTAATATAAATACACCAACCACAATGGCAACTCCAAAACTTAGCAATGTGCCAATCAATACATATTCAGTTTTAGCAGTGGAAGTGTCTTTAAACCTGAGTATGGCTTTAGCAGCAATTAAAAAACCAATTGCCTGATATTGACTTAACAGAACTAAAATAAGTGTAAGAATGCGTTCCAGATTACCAATAAGCCTGCCTGCTTTTTCTAATTCACCGGTTTCTCCTGTTGTATCAGTTAATTTAATTTCAAATGTTTCTAAAACATTTTTAATAAGTACATTCGTTGGTTTCAAACATATAATGGCACCTGAAATGACAAGTAAATACCAAGTGTAATTTAACCACCCGGGCAAAGAGATACCGGCTCTTTGATTGTAAAAACAAACAACGATCACTATAATTGCTATATGGATAATCTGATCTGCAAAGAAAATGTACTTCCGGTTCTTCAACAGAGATTTGATGCCATCAATCAATAAATGGGTAACTCCGATGACGAATGCATAAACTACAAAGTTTAAAGAATATGAGAACAACCAGGCAATCAAAAAAGTAAGCAGTGCATGTCCGTATAAATACATGGAACTTAATCCTCTTTCTCTTTTTTGTTTACAGATTTCGTCATTCTGGCAAAAAAAATCACTTATCAAATGAGCAATAAGTTGTAAGATCAGTAAGTTTTGTATATTCTCCATCCCTTAGAATTCTAATTGTTCGTAATATTTTAAAGTGTGTTCTATAGCGTTCCAACCTACAGCTGTGGAATGTTGATTTACAGCTGCCTGATTAACCCCGAGTTTTTGAGCTATATCTAATTCGCTAAATCCTAATAATTTATAATGTAGTATATTACACTGGCGTGCTGTAGCATTATTAAGCAGCACATCCAGCAAATCAACCAGGACAGAACCCTGCTCTTTTAATCTATTGTCCATAGTTTCAAAAAACATAGTGTTTTTTATTACTACCTTTTCTTTGTTACTGCTCCTCTGGTCATCAATTTTTCGTCCTGAAAGGTAAATGGCTTCTCCGTCCAATATGCCTTGATGCGTATCTATCGTACGCATTGAACCAATACCTATTGCTAAACGGACACCGTACTTTTTGAATAACTGACGCTTTTTTTCCAACGCTTTGTTGGAAGTTTTCTCAAGTACCATCATTTTGACAAGCGTTTTTATCAATAATGCCACCCGTAAACTGTCTTTAGGCTCTTTCATAAAGCATTCTATATAGTCGCCTTTAATTAAATGTCCATAAAATGATATATCCCCTGATGCTTCAGGCTGTTTAACCTCCAACGTATCAATTAACCGGATTATATTTTCCCTTAGAATCTGCATATCCGGCTCATTTAGAGCGGTTGATGAAACAATATCACCAGAAATAACTGCATTCATATTGATTCGATTTTAGTATTGAGTGCAAAGATAGAACTATTATTAGAAAATAACTAATATATAAGTGTTTTTGCTTATAAATATACTTTATAAGTGATTTAGCTTATAAGTATACTTTATAAGTGTTTTTACTTATATATCGATACGAATTTCTCTAAGGAAACAAACCGAAACATGTACAATTTACAATTTGTCTGATGCAGTAGTATCTTACCAATTTATTAATCAATCAACGGAACGAAGTATGTCCCGTTTACAGGATTAACTAAAATAGAATCATCAACGCTGAACGCTGAACAGAAACACGGAACACGGAACTGGAACACTGAACACTGAACACAGAACATTGAACGCGGAATACGGAACTTGTTTCAGACAATCCTTTTAAGGTAGCATTTTTTATATTTCTTTCCGCTGTCACATGGACAAGGGTCGTTTCTCCCTGTTTTGGGCTTTTAAACTGGAAGGGGGTATTGTTACTTATCCCACTTCCTGACTTGTATTTTAGCAACATCCTTATTCCCTGTAACATCTTTTTTGCATCCGTATAATAATACAAATTATCAAGCTTAAAATGGTAACGGTCGTATATATTTCAAACTCAGCTCATAGGTCTTTATCTATCAATATTAAATTTCTGAGCAATATATACCAGTAAATAACTAATGCCCACCGATGAGGTTCGTACAGTGATATTTGCTGTAAATAAGTACACTTAAATAAAGATATCGGTTAGACTTGAATACAAAACTAGGCAGATGAACTAATTTGTTACCTTCTACTTTACTAAAATAAAAAAAAACAAAAACTTTTAACCATAAAAGGAAAATAAGATGAAAAAAAATACATAACCACAAAAGTCACAACAGGTCACAAAAGAAGAACACAAAATACTTAATACTTAAGGATACAAAAGAAAAAAACTCAAAAAAAATTTAACCACATAAGTCACAATAGAAGAACACAAAACACATAACCGCAAAAGTTCAATAGGACACAAAAAACAAAATAAAAAAAACAAAACAGAAAATGCCGTTAAGCATTTTCTGTTTTAACCCAACAAGATCATTGAATTCAATATATCTATTGTGAAATATTTCCAATAAATCGGAATCTTCGATGTGTCTATGTGGTTCATTTTTTAATCTGGTAAAGTAGATCTAATTGATATTTTAAGATCTTATTCACAACATAATTATTTAAATATTTATTTTTTTTGTGAATAACTATTGTGTTTTGTGAATCATTTAATAGCCTTAAGCTTAGAAAATAGATGACCGGAAATTTGATTTATTTTGAAGAGAAATAATAAAATATACCCATAATAAGACTACCCTTTACATATTCGTACCATGGAGTTTTTTATCGTGCTGGGATTGCGACCGGAAGTAGTGTTCACATTTAAAGTAAAGAACATCCTATTGATGATGAAATCCAAACAAATAACGAACTCCAACCGAAAACTGATAATTATCATATTTGCCTGTATAATAATCGGTTCTTTGCTGATAGACAGGTTCGAGTATAAACCTGTTACGGATTGGAATTTCTCCTTTCAGTAACATACCACCTTCGAGGTTGGTGCCGTAACTAAGTTTCAACCCATTCCTGAATCCAAAACCGGAACCTAATTCCAGGTAATTATAAAATATCGGGAAGGGTGCGGGGAAATGATCTCCTAAGTGATAACCGAGAAATAAATATCTTTCAATACCCACCCGGGCATATAGTTGGGGATATATAAAGTTGCTCATTGTTGCTGTTTGAGGCAATAACTGTGCTTTCTCTTCCACCCAGTCACCAGGGGTCGTCAGAAGCTTCCCGGCATTTAATCCTATTCCTGCTCCAACCCATTTATAGTCTACACGCATAAAGGGATTTATTCCCCAAATCGGGTTGTTTTGTTTAACACCACTGGTTAAGCCGGTCTCGGTCTTCATTCCGATATACCCGTTCAGGCCGTACTCAAACATTTTTAAACTGTCTTTCTTTACAATTGAATAACCGGCACCTCCTAATTTGTAATTCTGATTAAAAGTCTGTGACATACTTTGCCTGTCACATCCGGAGCCTGTACCTATGTCATGGTAATTATAATAATTCCCGCCGGAATAACCTACACGGATAGTTTGATAGCTGGTACTATTCCTTTGAGGATTTGTCTGGGACATGATAATCAATGATAAAAGCAACAGGAAAATGGTTGAGATCCTTATCCTGTTTGTGAAATAAGTGGTAAGTAAATGATTGACCACAGAAACAGCTGCAGGAATCAACGTAATAAGCAAAACCTGAAATTCCATATCCGAGAACCAGTTCCGGGTCACGTATAGCACTACCGACAACATGAGCAGATAGGATGAGTTCAGCAGTGGATGATTCGGGAGAATAGCATATGTCTTTTGATCGAACTGTCTTTCACGGATGATAATCATCGCGAAAAGTATACATACTGTAAGCAGGCTAAAAATCTGTACAATCTTTAACCCCATAAAATAATTTCCCTGAAACGATCCGTTTGACTGTGGATCTCTGAAAAACTCTATGATAAACCGGCAGGCTGAAATCAACATTAAACTGAACAATGCCAGGTTCCCCTGTCTTTTAAAGTGATGACGTAAGAGGATCACCGTAATGCCAATGATCAGGCAGGAGATAATGAAATAAAGTGGTACCGGGTGAATGGTATGGGTAAGGGTATCTGTTGAACTTATCTGATGGGATAATAACTGATGAAAATAGGCCGGGGCATGTACACCATACCGAATGCCCCAGGGAATATGAGTTTCAGTGCCATAACAACAACCAACTATCAAACAACCTACACGCTGCACGGCCATTCCAAAAGGAACGGCAATGGCAAATGCATCTAAAACAGGATACTTTATTTGCAACAGTAATTTAGCGAAGCCAACGCCAATAAATCCAAAAACAAGGGCACCAATCAGATTCGTGTTATATTGGACGGGAAATTGGAAATGATGGATGAAATAACTGAAATCGTCCTGGGTAATAGCACCAAATTTTGAACCGGTGATAAAAAAGATGCGTACGGTAACAATAACCAACAGCCATGTTGACCAGGGGAATTTTCGTTTGTAGCCTTCCAGTAAATAAATAATAAGGACAAGTAAAAATGAAAACCGGTAAAACAGATCATAGAAAAACTGCCCGTTGTTAATATCTATTTTCATTGTGTTGCGATTTAAGGTTACAAAATCAATGAAGTAAAAATAAAAACAATTTATATTAATTGAATGTTCAAATTTCTATAGTATAAGTTACGAATTTTCTAATCGGTCTAATTCTGTTTTACCAGTTTAGTTATTTACAATTTATTCATTTACAATTTACTACCAACTAACCATAATACTTAAGGGGAAAAAATAAAATAAGATGAAAGAAAAAATACATAACCACAGCCACAAAAGGTAAAAAAAAAACTTAAAAACAATTTTGAATTCGGAATCTACGATTAATGCTATTGTTGAAAACAAT